>JAEIGA010005293.1_pt1 | contig 19779 bp, 11 predicted proteins | sample 9270691 | NCBI WGS metagenome assembly JAEIGA01 (sample SAMN17057246, study PRJNA624740) | gut metagenome | biome: biome; isolation source: fecal sample | host: Bos grunniens | place: China: Xizang | collected 2019 | reverse complement strand
GAAGAACCTTTACCAGCAGGCGGGTCATGTTTGCTTGGTAGTATTAATCTTTCTGAATTTGTAAATGATAAGGGAATATTTGATTTTAAAGATTTTAGAAAAACAGTTAATATTGCTGTAAAAGCATTAAATGAAGTATTAGACGAAGGTCTTCCTTTACATCCATTGTTAGAGCAAAGAGAGTCAGTTAGAGATTGGAGACAAATTGGGCTTGGTATTTTTGGTTTAGCTGATATGCTAATCAAGATGGGTATTAAGTATGGTAGTTTTGAATCTGTAGAGCTTTGTGATATGATTGGTTTTAATATGGCAGACGAGTCTATTAAAACATCTGCTGAAATTGCAATGTTTAAAGGTACATATCCAAAATATAAAGAGTGTGTTTTAGAATCTGAGTTCTTTAAAAGAAATACAAGTGAGTCAACTCAAGAACTTGTAAAAGAATACGGACTACATAATTCACAGTTATTAACAATTGCTCCTACAGGATCATTATCTTCAATGTTTGGTGTATCTGGTGGAATTGAACCAATTTTTGCCAATTACTACACAAGAAAGACTGAATCTCTGCATGGAGATGATGTGTTTTATAAAGTGTATACTCCTATTGTTCAGGAATATATGGATAAGCATGGTTTAGCAGATGATAGTGAACTACCTAATTATTTTGTAACTGCTCAGACTTTAAATCATAAAGATAGAGTTTCAATGCAGTCAATATGGCAGTCACATATTGATGCTTCAATTAGTTCTACAGTTAATCTACCAAAAGAAACCACAGTAGAAGAAGTTGAAGCTATTTATATGCACGCTTGGGAAAAAGGTCTTAAGGGTATTACAATCTTTAGAGAAGGTTGTGCGAGACTTGGTGTTTTAACTACTGAAGCAGAATCAAAAGAAAGTAATGCAGCAAACTCATCAGATATCCCAAGAGGAGAAGTTCTGAAAGTTAGTGATAACGCTATTGGTAAGAAAAGAAAACTAATGACAGGTTGTGGTTCATTACATTGTTCTGCATTCTTTGATCCTAATACAGGAGATTTACTTGAAACTTTCCTAAGTAAAGGCTCAACTGGCGGATGCAACAACTATATGAATGGACTTTCAAGAATGATGAGTCTGGCAGCCAGAGGCGGAGTGTCTATAGATGATATTGTAAACCAGTTGGATTCTTGTGGTGCTTGTCCAAGCTATGCAATTAGATCTGCAACAAAAAAAGATACAAGCAAGGGTGCGTGCTGTCCAATGGCAGTAGGTAATGCATTAAAAGATATGCACAAAGAAATGATGCACGAATTAGAAAATAAAACACATCATTCTTGTAATTGTAAAAAAGAAGATGATGATAAAAAAGATATCTTAAACCCTTGCCCAGAATGTGGCGACGAATTAAGATTTGAGGGCGGTTGTAATATTTGCAAATCATGCGGATACAGCAAGTGCGATTAACAATACAAAATTAATTTAAAGGAGTGTCTTATGAAAAGAAGACCAAGAGATATACTTTGGATAGGTTCGGAAGTGGACCTATCCAGAATACCAACAGTTTCTGAGTTATGTTTAAAAATATACAAACGTAATGTTAGAATCAAACTCATTGCTGATCTAGATACAAAACCAACTATTCACAAAACATACCATTGGAAGTATCTATTTAAGCGCAGAATGAAAGTAGATATGACTACATTACCAGTAGTAGAAGCATGGCTAGAAGATGACCATAACATACAGTATCACAATATCATCGTGGATAGTCCACTTGATAGTAGGTACTGTTATATAAAAATAAAACATATTATTAATCGAGTTTTTACTTACAAAGGAGAGTAATTATGGAAAACAAACTATATGCAAAACAGATGTATAAATGTGGTATTTGTGAAAGCGTATTTGAAACTATCGCAGAAAGAGTTAAGTGCGAAGCAGCTTGTCTAGAAAGACAGGAAAAAGAAGCTCAGGCAGCGGCTGAAAAGAAAAAAGCAGAAGAAAAGAGAGCTAGAAAGCTAGAACTTGACGCAGCTATCGATAAAGCAAGTGAATTACTAAACGCCTATATTGAAGATTATGGTAGCTACAATGCTCGTTTATATCGTGCAGAAGATGAATTTGAAAAATGGATTAAAGATACATTTTGGCTATTACCGTAAATTAGACACAAGGAGAAACAAAAAATGACAGAGATTAAATTTGCAAAAGTGCATCCAGAAGCAATTATCCCATCTAAAAGAGATGAAGATATGGGATTTGATATTTACGCATGTTTTGATGAAGATTATATGGTAATCAACCCACATGAAACAAAACTAATTCCAACAGGTATTGCAAGCTCATGTGATGCAGATTATGGCTTTGTACTGAGAGAAAGAGGGTCTACTGGTTCTAAAGGAATTGCTTTAAGAGCAGGAGTTATTGATAGTGGTTATCGTAATGAATGGTTTGTAGGTCTGACTAACACAACAAATAAAGTTATGTTTATTTCAAAGTTAGGCGAGAGAGATACATATGCAAAATACTATGGCGAGATTATGACAGAAAGCTTTGTATATCCATACTCTAAAGCAATCGCACAGGCACTTGTAATACCAGCACCAAAGGTGAGTGTTGAAGAAATACCTTATGAAGAATTGAAAGAAATCAAATCAGAACGTGGTATGGGCGCGCTAGGTAGTAGTAATAAATAAAACAACTAAAGTGGTAGGGTTTGTTTCTCTGCCACTTTTATTATAAAGGAGAGTTTATGGGGAGATATGACTTAAAACATGTGGATAGGGGTATTGTTTATATTCCTGTAAATAATAATACAACAGAACAAGAAATAAATAATGCAGCTAAAGAACATGATTGCACAGTTGTGTTTTTTAGAAGTGGTAAATACAGTATGAAAAATATATTAAAAGAATTAATAAAGACTACGTTAAATACGTAGTCTTATTTTTATAGGTATCTTTGTATCCATGTACTTAACTTCATGTAGGTTTTTAAATCCGCACCAAGGTTAGTGTATCTGTTGATAGTATCCACGTCAGTACGTATTTCAAAACCATCTAGCATCTGTTCTTTTGTGGCCACACACACATACGGAGGGTGCACACCCGCACGGCTTTTGCTTGTTCTTTCTATAAAGCCTTTATCGACAAACTCCTGAATCAGTGCTTGTGTAGATTCGTATGAGATAGAATCTGTTGTTCTGATAACTTCCATTAATTTCACAACTCCAAACGTAGAGACGCTAGTAATATAGTTTATAACAATTCTTTTAATCCTATCTTCTTTAGACATTCTAATTACTTTCTCATCTTGGAATATCAGCCCTAAATCGCCTTTAAGTTGCACATCTATAACATTGGTGTTATACATAACGATTTTGTCTATAATAGTATTTAATTGTCTATTTGTAAATTCTTTTGTTTTAAGTATGCTATCAAATACCTCTAGAGCACTTTTAAAATTACGTTTGATTTCACTTTTGCCCTTGTCTATATTCTCATATTCTTTAATTTGGTTTTGCATTGTTTCAATGGCGATCATTTTGTCTTGTTGCATCTTATCGTATGTCTCGGACACTATACTCGCCATAGAAGGATTTGCGGCGATATCTCTAATCTTACTCTCCATAATATACTTAAGTTCATTTTTAGCGTTTTCTATGTTAGTTTGTAGTACTTTAACCCTATTCTCATGCCCAGTAGCACGCTTTATCTCGGAAGTTAATATACTATCCAGAGATTCTATCATATCTTGTAGTGCACGGCGGCATAGTATTAAATAATCTCTGATGATTAGATTAAGCTCTTTTTTATTGATGCTGTGAGCAGAGCAGTATGTAGGTCCTTTATCTCTATAAGTTCTACACGCATATGATATGATTTCGTTTTTGTTATAATGTGCAATAGTTAGCGCCCTACCACAATCACCACATGTTAATAACCCTGCGTAAGGATTGTTGTATTTTCTTTGTCCCTTGTATGCTGCGTCAGTGCCACGCTTGGTATTTAAATCTTGAACTAAATAAAACAAATCTTTATCAATAATAGGTTCGTGCGCATTCTCAAATACAAACTGCTCATCTTCGTTAGTACGTTTTTGGGCACCATTGATAGTAGTACGAACAGTTTTTCTAGTTCTTAAAGTTCCTATGTAAAAATCGTTGTTAATAATCGCTTTGATCATACGACCATCCCAGCTGCTAGCCACTTTTACTTTTGAGTTAAGACCTTTATTTAATCTTCTTTGGTGCTCAATCATACTTGCAGTTGGTGTATTGTTTTCATTTAATATTTTGGCAATCTTTTTATAGCCGTGCCCATCTGCGTATAGATTAAATATTTGCTTTACATACATGGCAGTGTCTGGATCGATATAGTATTTAGTTTTTATATAAGGATCTTTGATGTAGCCGTACGGTACTTTGCCCACAAGAGACGCGTTTTCTTGCATTATTTTAAGGGCGTTACGTATTTTTTTACTACCATCTTTTACATATCTCTCATTGTACCATGTTTTGATACCTATGACATCATCGCTATCTGTAGCACTGTCGTAATTATCATCAATAAGTATAATCCTAACATTATGTTCTTTTAGACGCTCAAGAAATAACAATACATTTGCATTGTGTCTTCCAATACGAGAAAGGTCTTTTGCGATTAAGATATCTACCAAGCCATCATCTACCAAGTGTTTAATTTCATTGAAGTCTGGTCTATCCATAGTGTATCCACTAAAGCCATCATCCTCAAAGAATTTATTGATAGTTAAATTATTTTCTTTGGCGTATTTGTTAATGATAAGTTTTTGGTTTTCTATTGACACATATTTGCTTTTTTCATCATCACGTGATAACCTTGCGTAGGCTATAACCATAATAACACATCCTTTTTTGTTTTTATTATAATTATAGTATAATTTTATATTTTGTACAACACCTCTGTACAGCGAAAAAAATAAGGGTAGAGAAATTAATCTCTACCCTTAAGTATTAGTTGTTTTAGTTCTTTTAGTTCATTGCGCATGTCAGTTAATTCTTGTTGTAATCGCTGATTGTCATTAACGAGTAATGGTATAAATTCAGTATATGATAGTGTTAGCTGTTCAAAATCTTTGTTTGGCACTGTGCCTATAAGACCTGACTGAACAGGGTCAATACCTGCTTCGGTTAATATTTTTACAATGTCTTGCGCAATAAAACCATAATGCACTCTGCCAGTTTCATCATCTATCAACTGATACTCTACTGGCTGTAGTTTATGTACAATGTTTAAGTCTGTGTTTTTTATATTCTTTTTGATGCGTCGGTCTGATGATGTATTGACTCCAGCAGTACCGCTAATAGCTCCATCAAAGACGGCTGGCCATCTACATTCAAACAAATTAGAACCACTACTTTTTTTACCAATAGCAACACCTGTACCATCTTTGTATATATTCAAAACTTTCTGTGCACCATAAACAGTAAATGTAGAAGTGGTAGTGCTACCACCAAGCGCATCAGTTATTTTAGCGTACACTTTATAAGTAACATCTTCTTTGCCTGTGCCTAAATCTACGCCTTTTTCGCCAGAAGTTAGTTTGTCATTTGTGACAATACTTGATGTAGGTTGCTCAGCACCATGTAATGTGATTGAAATTGTATTTAATTTATTAACAGGCGCAAATGATGCACTATATTTACACCATATATACTGCCCACCATCTGTTTTAGTACCAAACTGATCGCTTCGATATGGTGTTATAGTTACTGATGGCGTATAATATTGGTAACAATATATAGTTGCCGTTTTTGACGCCGTGCGCCCTCTTTTGTCTGTTACAGTTAATGTGTAAGTTAACGTACCATAGCTTGAAATATTGGATGCAGATGTTACAGTTGTATTTGATGTTGTTGTTGAAATGCCTGGACCTGAAAAAGTATATGATTTAATACTACTTTCTGTACCAGCACTACATCCAGAAACACTCATGGTTAGTTTGTTTTTTCCTTGGATTAACATTCCAGGAAATTGGCTCGAGTAATCTTTAGGAGTTAGTTTGATTGTTCCAATTGTTGGCTTGACACTATCTGGAACTTTTACAGTAAATGATTTAGTTACTGAATCGCCAATTTGAGTTCCACTTGAGTTTCTGGTTGTGATTTTACAGTATGCCGTGCATGATGTTGATGCAGGCATATATTTATACCAAGATGCTGGAATTGTAAATGATTTTGATGTGCTTATTTTTGTATATTTACCACTAGTGTAGTTATCGTTTATATAAAACACAACATCGTGCACATAACTAGTGCTATTACGTGAAATGTTTGCAGTAATAGTGGACCCCACGTTTACACTTGTGGCACTTAATGACAATGATGATGCCCTTGGTATTTTTGTTAGTGTCATACTTCCTGAATTACTTGCTGAACCTGGGAGATATGATGCACTTAAATTAGTTGTTACACTAAAGCTATACGATATACTTTTACTACCATCATTATTGTGCTTTACTGTAAAAGTATCGCTTTTAAGTGTATGTTTGCCATACCCATCATACTTCATAATACTGCCCGTATATGTTTCTCCTGCAATTTTCACAGTATATGATACGGGCACTTGACTACTGTATGACCAGTCGTAACCCCCTGTTACATCTTCTATAGAAAATGCAAATGATATACTAGAGGTATTGTCTGTTTTATTTACGCTGTTTTCCACAACTTTTAAACTAAATTTATGACGCCCTTTAGACGCCGTATCAGATATTGTTTTGGTTTGTAATGTTGCCATTTTTTCACCTCCGTTTTACATTTTTACAAGTGAAAATCCACCGTCATCATCAAGCTGCCAAGCAAATCCAATAGAGTTGTTGCTATCAGGTTTAACTATCTCCACTCTTTCATCTACTGTTACAGTACAATCAAAGTCGGCAGTTTCTTTTACAGTAAGGTTTTTAATTTCTGTTGATTTTGTACCAATATGAACCTCTCGCTGGTTGTTTACGTAAAATCCCATTTCTTCATAGCTAAGATTTACATAAAATGATTGCTGATTTGTTTGACCAATCCTTAAACCGCTTATTGGGTCAAATGAGAAAAACTGAGACACTCCGCTTTGAACACTGACAAGAGATGGGTTTACTGCAGTCCAGTCTTCTGCGTTAAAATCACCTTTAGAGTTGTCAACTGCTTTAAGTGTAGTTCCTGGAGTGTATTCCATTTTGGAATAATAAGTGGTACCATCAACATAACCCCCGTTCTCATTGAGCACTACTTCAGTATATTTATCATCTTCTAAAACATAATATGTTCCTTGAGTTTTATTATTAACATTTACAGACACATAATAATATACTTTAACACCATCCTCGATAATCCACAGATCACCTTTTTTATAAGTAGATGGTTTCTCTATATGTACGGTTTTTCCTACTTGTTGGGCAGATGAAGGAATCCATGCACCAGTTTGCCCACCTTCATCTAACTTATATACCATTAAAATTTCTTTAGTTGTATCAAACCACATTTGACCATCATATGGATTTTGAGGAGCCTCGCTGCTCACAATTGTATCATTTAAATCAATTAATGTGGTAGAAATTGAAGTAAGCAAAGAGTCAGGATCTGGAGTTAAAATAATACTACCACTCTCGTCTTCCAAAGATAAATAATTGGTATAAACACCAATATTCACTTCTTTGCTTCTTATAATATCGTTTTTCGACACAACAAATACACCTGCATTCATACTTACATTATCATTTTCTGCATAAATGTATTGTGATTGTGGCTCAACAACTTTCCACACCTGTTCTGCAATATTGTATTCTCCAAGTATAATATTGCATTTTGCCTCTGTGTCGTTTGTTGCATCTTCATGGTATGTAAAGTACATCTTGTCAATACCATAAGCAGGATCCTTTTCGTCTGTTGGGTATATATAGTCTGTTATAATAACATCTTCGTTGATACCTGTACAACTGTAAGTTACACCACTTTCTGGATGCTCTACAAGTTTGTTGTTTTTATACACTTCTACATAACCAATAATATGCTCTTGCCCATGTGAAAAAACATTATTGCCAGTGAAGAATTTGATAGCAGCAGTATAAATATCTATTTTTTTAGTTAAAGTAATATAATCATAAACAGGAGGTTCGTTTTCTGAAAGTGTCATTGCACATCTTAAAGTAGAAAGAGCATAACCGTCATTAACATTTACTACAAGTGATGGTCCTTGAGATATTTCAATCCATCCATCATTTTCATTTTTATCATCAGCAACTGCAATCTCACCCTCGACTCCAGATTCTACATTGGGTGTGTAATAACTCCATGTAAATGTAGCATCTGTAATTGGATCTGTGCCCTTTAAAGCATATACTTGAAGTTCAATATTTTCCAATCTATCGTTTTCTTCTATGCTATCAGAAAACTCAAACCCATCAAGAGAGTAGATTTTTAGCACAACAGCACTATCACCATAAACCCCTGCAATAGTAGGCTTACTGCAGTTTGTAGTGCCATCAGCATACACTATCACTTCAAGATTCCAAAGATATTTGTTTGTGCTAGACATTGTGATTTTAGTAAAATCATCCGTCCAGCCATTAAAGTCGTTTGGAACAGCAGGTGTGTTAATAGTGCTTGTAACCATATAGTAGTTTACTATATCAGACACTTTACCATAAGTTCTTATTATAGCAGGTGTTGACACTTCTGGTGCCCCGATACTATAAACAACCTGTTCACAATTCCATAAATATGGCTTGTCTGTTGTAGTTGACATTACCTGGGTAGACCATCCATTTGCCTCTAACACTTCATTACTTGCGTTTTTATCTATACTAATACCTTCTGGTTGGTCGCTTATTAAATACCATTCTATAATATCAAGTACTTTTTTTTCTTCTGTAAATATTATTTGATTTGATGTTTTAATCGCCATTTTGTTCCTCCTCTTTTTGTTCTTCTGGTAGGCTAAATTTGCAAGAAATATTTGCAATATCGTTTATTTGATTGTGTGTTATGTCAATTTTTTTTACACCAGAGTGAGCAAGATCCCAGTTGTAATCTAATTTACTTACAATTTCAATTATTGAATCTTGGTTTGGTATATCAGCTAATAAAGCTACAGTTTTAGTTGATGTATTGTATTCAAATTTGTCTGTATCCTCGTAGTTTGCATAACACTCGTCATTAACAAACACCGCACCAAATTCATAATCTTTATCTAGATTGCTTAGTTTAAATTCCGTTGTTGCGCCATCTCCTTTAAATGTATTGGTGGTTGCAGATGTTCTGTGCCATTGGAAGTTTGAAGCATCTTGTTGCTCCGTTATGTCTGTATTCCAAGCATACACTTTACAATATAAAGTAGCTTTGTCGTTATCATACGACATTGATGTTGGGCCGTTGCATATGATTTTTACATCGTACATCTGTTTGTTGCTAATATTGTTTATCTGAGATTGTAAGCTACTTGTAGCGTCACCAATAGCGGTGTTAAAACTCTCACCTAATGAACCAATACTATCTTTGTTGGCACTAAACTCAACTTGGCCGCCCAACATTTTTACATTACCAGATTCATCAACTTCAAATGCATATGTTCCTGGGCTATCCTCATACTCACCTATTTGAATTGTACCGCCGACCATTTTAGAACCTTCGATATAACCTGCTATTACCGCTTCGGCAATAAGTCCGTAAAATGTCTCGCCATCTACAGTAAACTCACCTAATCCAGCTTTACTTGTTTTCCAGTTATCATCTGTAAACATTAAAGAGTTATTAACAAACCATGCTTGTTTAGGGTCTAGTTCGCCAGTGTTTGGATTTTTCTTTTGAAGCTTTATTCCATACTTATCGATTACGATATCCTGAGTCCCGTCAATTGCTTTGATTTTTGTTGTGGCGTCTAGTAATCCTTGTTGTATCTTTAAATCTGTTGCTGTAGCTTTATCAGCACCCTTAGTCCAAGCGCCGCTGTATGTAGCAACTTGTTTACCTGCAGTCACAGCTTGGCTTAATAAATCTGCGTGAATATCAGACTGAGATCTTAAGCTTGTTAGCTCACCAAATTCACATGAAAAACTTGAAAAATCATCTAATCCCATGTTGACCTGCATAAGTCTTGATTGTTTAATACAATCAGGTCTTATAGCAACTTTAATCAGATTACCTAGCTGGAATTTGTCCATAATGGGCTCAAACTCTGGCAATGCGTAAATATTAGCCATAGTCATAGAGAAGTTAAGTTGTGGTCTTGAAAGCTTTTCTAGCTCAATATAAGCCGCACTTAAAGCATCTTCTTGGACAGTTAGTGACTCTACAATAGTATCAAGCTCTGATGATACGATATCATCAAGAACAATTTCATCTTCTCTTAGGAATGGGCTTAACCTAATCAATAATGCTTCATGATTGCCAGGATAGTTTTTTTCAAACCATGTACGCATATTTAAACTAGATGTAATTGCTGTGTTATCATCGATTAGCTTATCTATCTCTGTCTGAAGCGTGTCAACACCTGCGTGTTTTTTACCATCCGTGCCAGTATAATCTGCATAACGACCTGTGCTTTTTGGCGCAGGTGGAGTAGAGTGTATTGAAGTACCAATTTCTTTAGTAAGAACTTCTAGTATTAATACAATAGGATAATAGCTAGGATAATCTTTTGCCGATTGTTCGATTTCGTCTTCGATTTCTTCTCGCTCGTCATCAGTCATTTCGTCATCTTCTTCAGGTTCAGGTGGTATTTCAGGATTTACAACCTCTTCTTCTTTAGTTGCATCTTCTGCTTTATCCCAAGCCTCTATAAAAGCAGTCTGCGCATCTGTGTACACATCTTTTAAAATCTCTAGCATGTTTAAACCAAACTGGTCTAAAATTTCATCTAAGAATAATTTAATTGCATTATCTCTGATTTCTGCTTTTTCACCCTTAACCACCATGTTTTTATACATTTCATCTGGGCTTCTCTCATCTTCGGTGCCTTCTAGTTCATCTACAGATGGGTCTTTAGCACCAAGGTTTCTGTACCTATGAAGTATACCGATTAGGGAGTTTTTATCGGCACTTGCGCTTTTACCAAATGGCATTTTAAATAATGGCTTGCCATCAGGCCCATTTTCATTTGTAAATGAAAACTCTTCAACAAGCTTGTTTAGTTCTTCTATGGAATTTTCTTTGAAATAATATCCAAGCGCATTTCTGAAGTTTTGTATATTATCCTCAGTTAAATTAACTCCATCGATTTTATAATATGTTATGCCTGCCACGTAATCATCTGGTAAGTTTTTTAGAACATAACGATATGATTTAGGCGCATCACCCACACGCACATAGTATTCGCCAACTGTTTCGTGACTTACATTGTGTACTAAAGAATATCCTAGTGATACACGATTCATTTCATAATCCAAGTCTGCTGCAAGCTCTAATCTTTGTTGTACATTGTCTGTGTACTCAGATTGTCTTGCTTGACAAGCTTCATTGTATTTTGAATATGCATCATATAACTCTTGCCCCATCCACTCAGGTGTGTGGTAATAAGACAAATCTGTGATGTATGGCATACCTAAGTTTGCCTCACGGATATTTTGCCCTTCGCCGTATTCTACATTCAACACTGTTTTAATAGAGTCTGCATCATAGTTCACAGATATCTCTTGAGATAAGTTGTCAAATGAAACAAATACGTCGGTTTCCCATTTTGTTAAATCTGCACCAATAACCTCAAGCATATTTCCTGCTTTAAGAGGTTTTTCTAATACCAATTTACCTGTTGATGGATCGTAAGTATAATTTGTCGTTTTATATCCATTATCTGATACCGTACCAATTTTTTGATATGGAGGGTCAAGAATAAATTCTGATGTATCTTCTGAAAATTTAAATCTTTGCCCTGATGCCTCGGCGTATAGGTTGATTTTATTTTTTTCACCAAACTTACCAATATCAAAAGTTGCGTAACAGTTAAACATTTCGCAGATATCGTTCATAATAAAATCGTATATAGATATTCTATCTATATTAAATTGACGGCTTTTAGTTGCGATAAATTCATCAACATAACCAATCTCCCAGCCGTAAACTTCTTCTAGGATTATATGTAGTAAACTAAGCTTTGGCTCGTTTGGATTGTATAAAGTAACAATAGGATAGTCTACATTTTCAGGTAACGTGCCGCCATGTTTTTCGTCAATATATCTTGACTCGACAGAACCTACAGTTCCATCGTTATATAAATCTTCCAAATATTTATGTGAAAGAGTGTATTCATAGCTATATGCTGTAATTTGTTTTGATTCTTTTATACCATCATTAAACATTTCTGGACCTTGTATTTCAAAAAATCCAATATCCTCAACCTCAATAATACGAGGGGATTCAATTTTGTCATAATGAGGGTTTATGCGAGTTTGACCTGTGATTAGGTCATTATAAATACGGGCAACTTCAAATGATATTTCCGAGTAGGAATTGAACTTTAAAGTGGCATCCGTATTTGTGGTTTCAAGCTGGCAGATACGTGATTTGTCAACTTCGCATAGGAATATACGAGGCTTCGTATAAGTGCCGCTAAGAATATTATATGGTAGCCTCATGCACATTCCTCCTTTCTTAAACTACTATATGTGTTCATTAGGCTAATACCTCTCCAAGCATTGCGTTAAGCTCTTCTTCGTCAATAGAGATTGCGATAGAGGAGAGTAGAGTATTAACTTCTTCTTTTAAACCATATTCTTCTAGAGTGGTAGGTTTATCTGTAATATTATTCCAAGATAATTCTACTGTCTCAGGAATGGTTAGGTTGTCAAATTTTTCATCTATTTCATCTTTTGTATAATAATCTGTTAAATCTACGTTTTCACCAGAAGACGAACCGCCTGGCTGTGAATTTATTTCTTTTAGTTTTGCATCGATTTCATCTTTGGTGTATAATTCTGGCTTTCCTGAAATTCTATCCCATGGCAGTGTATCAATTTGTATATAGCCATCATCATCACATATTGGATCACTGTATGCATTAACATCAATTGCAACATTTCCTAATTTTATTGGATATATATACTCAAAGGTTACATCACCATCTCCAGTGATTTCAAATTCATTTACGCCTGCCTGAAGTCGTGGAAATACAAAGTTAAAATCATTACCAAAAACACGAACACTATTATCAGATACAATTGTCATGTTATTGTCTAGTGTAACAACTTCGTTGGCAACTAGGTTATTAATCTTTGTTTCATCTCCAGTCATTATGTTTTTAATAACCACAGAATCACTACTTGAGTTAGCGTATGTTGTTTTCATATATACATATGAGTAAAGGTCATCGGTTTTGCAGTCGATAGATAATGATTCTTCGCTGCTTGCGTTATACTCTACAATTTGTGGGGCAGAGTAGGCCCATGGTGCAATTGAAGTAAACTCTAGTATCAAACCAATTGTTCTTGCATCCATTTTGTAATGTGAAGCGTTAGTAAATCTACCTGTAAAAAAGTATTTAACTTCATCATTAACTTTTAACTCTAGATTAGAATTTGACTGTGCACCAGTTAGCCATTTTAAACAATCTCTTATTTCTTGGACAGAGAAGTCACCACCGCTTTGTTTTATAAGAGTGATGTTAAACACAGCTACTGATGAGTATTTTGCGCCGTAATCAATTCTGCGAGTGCCCAAATAGTTGTCAGTAAACACTGGGTCCATTTGTAGAAAAGTTTCAGTTTCACCTGAATCACCACCATCTAAGTGTGATACAATAAGTCCAAAATCTGTTTGAGAGTTTTTACCTAGATAGTTAAATGAGTTATGATATAATGACATATTATATTTTCCTCCTTTCAATTAATTTTGTGTTGTTAAATTTAATTGTTTAGATAGTTGTTCGTATTCTTCGTGAGTGATATATTTGATATTATACCCATGACAAGTTTTACACTTGCCTTTGCAAACATATGAAATATGTCCTGGATTAAAATAATACCCAAATTTATCTTGAGATTGTCTTGAAAGTTCTCTTCCGCTATTGAATACGCTAAGAATTGTGTTATTTTTTAAAACAGCAACAGGAATGCTGTTTTCTTGTTGTTGTTTTTTATTTTTCATATCTGACGCAACTTTTGGATCGTAATCGCACAAACCAAGACTGGCGCCCTTTAATAAATTTGTTTGTACGCACGACCATGACAATCCCAAATATTTTGCGATTGTTTTGGCATGGCGCACCCCTGAATTCCAACAGTTACAAATTTCATAAAGGGTGTTGGATGTTGCATTAATGTCGCATTTTCCCCAATCTATGTTATTTTCATCAATATCTAATATCTTCATAATTTCGCTATTAATAATATTGTTTTTGATAAAATCATATCTGTGTGCGATATTTCTATAACAGCAATTTATTCTTATAACTTTATGGTTGTGTTGACCTGCAAGATTATCCTTATAAGCGTCAATCTCCTGTTGTTCTTGTGCCGTTCTGCCATTCATAGTATTGTCATAATAGTGAAAATACCCATCCATTTCTATAAAATATTTGCCGTGCTTAGTAAAAACTAAAAAATCATAACGATAATTCCCCAACCATTCATATCCCTCGGTGGATCTGGTTACTTCTGTTAAATATCTATATTTAGTTTGGTCTAATAAATTTGCCATAAATTTATTCGGGTATTTAAAAGATTTGTCTGAACATTTATTGCATCTAAAACCTCTAGAATTTATTACCGCCATACTATACGATTTAACATAACCGCAAATAGGGCATTTAAAAAGTGATCTGTTTCTACTGGTTTTGGTGAATGTATATGCATCTTCTTTATTTACAAAATATTGAAGCAACTCTGGACAGGTAAACGCTATTTCGTTAAATATAGAGTGGCTTAAATTATTTTTAAGTATTGCAGATGTACTGACCCAGCATTCTTTAGTATTTTTTGAGCCATTGATTACTCTTTTTACTAGCATTTTATAACCATCTTTACCTATAAAAGTTACATAGCCAGAAGTGTCACCACATACAAAAGGTAGTTGTATACCAATACATCCACTCCAATCAATCCTATCTTGAGTTTTACCATGTTTGATTTTTGGTAAATTATTTATATCAATCAGTGATTTGTAATCTTTACGTTTCATAATGTATTCCTTCCAATATATCGTTTATTTCTTTGGATTATTATCAATCCATTCTTGCAATAATTTATTAAATTTATCAGTTTTTATATATGCCCAAAATTTTCTTTCACTTTTTACATCAAGTGCAATAAGAATATATCTAACTCCATGATTAGATAGAAATTGCATTAAGGGCACACTATAACATCTATAAATATCTTTATTTGTAATCATTTTCTTGCGTCTCCTTAAATTAAAATAAGAGAGGGTTGTAAAACCCTCTCTGGTAATTAAAACATTAACCTCTTGTATACTTGCGTAAACTTTGGTTAAGTTGTTTAGTGTGTTTTTCAAATTGTTTTGCAACAATTTTTGCAACATCTTCAGGGTTATCTCCCTTGAAGTTTTCAATCTTAAGCATATCGCCATACTGAATGTTAAGATTGATTTCAGTAGCATGTACTTCTGGGCTAATTCCAACAGATGGTCTGTTTTGATCAAGCATTGATTGAGGGTCAAGCTTGCCCCATTCCATCAAGTTAGATGTTAGGTCTGCAGGTACAACTCCACTACCTTTACTTAGGTATTCAAGTTTTCCGTTCGCACCTGCGTGAAGAACTAATTCTTCTCCCAATTCGTGAAGTAGTGCAAACTGATCTTTTTCTATGTTCTTGCTACCTGTAGCATATTTCTTAAGCTTACCCTGTTTAAGTAGGTTAAGAAGTTTTGCATTCTGATTACCAGTACCAGAGTAGTTTGAAATACCATTAGCTTTAGCGATTTTCTTTCTGTTTTCAAAAGAGCTTCCTGCACCAATAGCTGTTAAAGCATCTACAAGTGAGCTTGATCTTCCTGAGTATTTTTTATAGTATTTTGTTGAGCTACTGCTAGAAGAGCTACTTGAGCTAGAACTACTACTGTTCTTGTTACTGCTTGAGCTAGAGCTAGAGCTAGATGTTTTGATAGGTTTTGTTCCTTTAAGATCACTTGTCTTAAAGTATCTGATTGTACCTTCTGAATTTTTAACCTTTGTCAAGCCAGTCTCATTGTCAATTGATAGCACAGTGTAAGATACGTCGTATCCAACTGTAAATGATTTTTTACCATTAGCATCGTACGCCTGTGTGCCTTTTTTAACAGATACTTTTCCGCCTGTAGCTACGACTTGTGTATCTTTAGCCTGTCCAGTGATAGCCTGGTTGTAGTTTTGCTGGTTTTTAATTTTATTACTTGCAGATGTGTCTGCTTCTTGCATAACCTCTTTGAATCTTGCCGCAAGTCTATCAAGTATTGCGTGTGTTTCTTCTAGTGCAGTAGAAGCATCATTCCATGGTTTTTTGATATTTTCAGTAATATGAATATCCCATTCTTTTGATACTTCTGCAATTGTATTCTTGATTGTCTTGCCACTAGCTTCAACTGTTTCAATAGCATCTGCGAAAACCGCATCTATATTTTCAAGCCACTTATCCCAGTTTTCTTTCTCTTTTTCACGAAGCTCCGTAAACTGTTCAAGTTCGTTGTCAAGTGCCTCTTGAGTTTTGCTAACTGAGCGGTCATAGAAGCTGTCTTGTTGTTCTTGTTTTGCTTTTGCTAATTCGGCTTCAAGACGTTTTCTTTGAGCATTAGCTGATGCTGAGTTATCCCCAGAAATAGCTGCTAATTGACGTTCAATATCAGCTATATTTTTAGCTTGTTCAAGTGTTGATTTTTGGAAATCGTATAAATCTTTTTCGGCATCTAGTTCTTCTTTCTTTTTGTCGATAAGCTCACTATAAGCCTCAATTTGCTTATCAATACCATTTTTGATTTCATCAACTCTTGCTTGCTGCAAGTCTTTAATGGCCTGTTTGCTATCTTCATAACTTTGAATAGCTCCGTACTGTCCATCTTTTAACTCATCAACTTTTTTAAGGTATTCATCATATGACATCTTGCCATCTTGATATAGCTTGTACACTCTATCAATTTCAGCAGCATATAGTTCGCTTTGCTTTTTGGCATTTTCCATTTTTTGCGCATAAAGACCAAGCTGAGTAATACCTTCTTTTGTCCATTCAACGTCGCCGTCATCATTAACTTTAACAGCATCTTCTTCGCTTAATAGGTCAATAACATTTTGTGCCTCTTCTGCTAGACGACTAATTCTATAAAGTCCTTTTTCAAAGTTTTCAAAACTAATTTCGTTAATTTTATTTTGATAATCTTCGATGTTAGAGAAGCATGCGTCAATTTCAGCGTCAACTTCATGGATTTGGTTAACCATTTCGTACCATTCTGCACTGTACTTTGTAATATCGCCTTTTCTAACAGAATAGTCTAAGCTATCTTGAAGTTTAATTCTTTCTTCATATAGGTTGGTTTTCTTGTTCTTTTCTTCTGTTATTGCAGCCTGGTAGTACTTACCTGAATTTACCCATCCGTGATCATCCATGTATTCGGCCATATCAACGTAATGCTGCTGTCTGTTTTCTTGAAGACTTATGAAACTACTGTATCTCTCAGCAATAGTATCAAACTTCTGTTTTGCAAGCTCGGTTATTTCTCTACGAGTTTCCTGAATTTGTTTCTTTAAATCTGCAGCTTTTTGCGCCCATTCACGGTAGTTTTTGATTGCTTCTAGTGTTTTTTCGTCAGTTTTACCGTAGAATTCTTCAATTGCAATTTTACCGTTTTTCGCTTCATCACGGTATGACTTAGGTATTTTGTATAGAAGAGTTTCGGCATACTTACTGTACAGTTTATATCCCTTTTCAAGATCTTTTAGCTCCTGCTTATTGGTGCTAAGCATATCGTTAAGAATATTAGTTTTGCTTTTGATAGTTATAACATTCTCAAGTTTTGCAGCCATTAAATCAAGGTCTTCATTGATTTCTTCTAATCTAACTTCAAACCAGTCGAATATTTCTTCAAACGCGTCTGTTGTGTCTTTACTACTACTATTGCTACTGCTAGAGCTGTTACCACTAGATTTTGAAGTGCTTGATTTTTTTACAGATCCGCTACTAGAATCGTATGTAAAGTTGTATGTTTTTCTTTTACTGTTAGTTTTAGCATATGCAGTACCTTCAGCAAACGCTTTTCCACGAGATGTTATATAACCATTAGACAACAACTCTTCGGTTTGCTTATGGTTGAAAATTATGTCGCCTTTTTGAATGTGTGCAAATTCAGCACCATTATCACCAACTGTAAACCAGCGATTACCACGAACAATCATTTCTGGTCCAAGCTCGCCTGTTAGTGCGATCTCAGTTTTTGGGGCACCCCAGTTGCCGCCTGCAAATGCAGAACCGTATTTTGCGCTCCAAGCGGTACCTCTAGAATGGGCTGTGCCGTCGACTACGCCACCACCAAATAAATTACTCCAAAAACCACCTGATTTGGTTGTCTCAATAGTTTCTTTTTTAATTGTATATTTTGTAGTCTTTTTATTTGGAATTGTATCCCAGTATCTTGATATGCTTTTTAAAGTGCTATTACCAGTGCCAGTCACTGTGTATTCGGTTTTTGCGGTTGCAGGTACTTCTTTGTCAATTTTTTCTACTACTGCATCAATTTCTTCACTAGACATGCCTACTTTGCCATCAAGGGTAAACACTTCGTTGCCCGCAAGTGTTTTTAGATAAGCGCTAATGTCTTCTTTTGTCCAGCCTTTTTCGCTTAAAACACTATGCATGCTTTTAATATCTATATTGATTTTTTTATTTTTACCCATAAGATCAGATGTTGATTGATACTTTATACCAAGTTCGTCCAGAGCACTTGTTGCTTTGTCAATGCTAAATTTTGTACCTTCAAGTCCTAGTGGGTCAGTCTTAACACTCATAGCAACTACATCGTCATACTCTTTTATCTTTTTGATTAATTTATCAATTTCTTTTTGAGTATATCCAAGGTCTGAAAGAGTATCACTCAATCCATCAACGTCAACAACAACAGCTCCACCCTTACCTTTGCTAAATGAGTCTTTTATTTGTTTTATTTCACTTAAGCCTTTAATACCATCGTCAAGTTTAACATTGAAATCATCATCAAACAAACCAAGCTCATCATGTCCAAGAAAAGATTCGCTATCTAAAATCTTTAGTCTTTCGATAACATCATCAATTGCTTCGGCGGCATATCCTGCTTGTTTCATTTTTTCTCTTAAAACTGATTCGTCTATACCAACAAACTGGCCGTCAGAATATCTTAGTGCATCTTTCACCTTGTTGATATCTTTCAACGCGCTTGCGCCAGATTGTGCAAAAGTGGTTGCGATGCCCAGTGGGTCTTGAATTGCTTCATATCCTTCAAGGGCGGTTTTTACATTACTCACCCAAGTTGCTGCTTCTTTTTCTGCGCCTTCACCTGTAAACGTAGCAAGTTTTACACCAGCATCTATTTCTTCACCTTTAAATAATTGTTGTGCATAAGCTTCTAGTTCTTCAGGTGTTTTAATTACAGTTCCCGTAGGTGTTTCAACCACTGGTGTTAAAACAACACTCATTCCAGTCTCTTTGTCAGTATAGGTTTTAGCAAATAAGCTATCACCAGTTTCAAAACCAGATTCCTCTATGTAGTCAGTCCATCCAGCTTCACTTAATTTTGAATCATCTACAACAGGCATATTTGACAAGTCAGTATCAGAATTCTGACCATAGTAGTCATTCATTGCTTTGCCATATTTTGAT
>JAEIGA010005292.1_pt1 | contig 19780 bp, 7 predicted proteins | sample 9270691 | NCBI WGS metagenome assembly JAEIGA01 (sample SAMN17057246, study PRJNA624740) | gut metagenome | biome: biome; isolation source: fecal sample | host: Bos grunniens | place: China: Xizang | collected 2019 | reverse complement strand
TTACGCAAACAGCAGAATAATAAACTGCGCACAAATGATTCGCAAGAACATGGTAAGCGGATAGACAGTAGAGTACGCTACAGCAGGGGCATCGTTGTTGGCAATAGAACCCGAATAAGCCAAGGCAGGAGGGTTGGTACAGCTACCCGATATCATACCTATTAGGGTAAAGTAGTTGAGTTTAAGCAGTCTGCCTACTACCCCTACAATCAGTGCAGGAATCATGGTGATAAGTACACCCGAAAGAATCCAACGCAAACCATCGGGCGAAACAACGGTATCCACAAATCCAGCACCGGCCGAGATACCCACACTTGCCAAGAAAAGCGAGATACCCATTTCGCGCAACATCAAGTTGGCACTCTGGGTGGTATAAGTAATGAGTTTTAGACGATAACCAAAGCGACCCAACAAAATAGCCACAATAAGCGGACCACCTGCTAAGCCTAATTTGGCAGGCATAGGCATGTTGGGGAAATGAATAGGAATACTACCCACCAAGATACCTACAAAAATACCCAAGAAAATGGTAATAAGGTGAGGTTCGTTAAGGCGTTTAAGGGTGTTACCCAAAATCTTTTCTACCTTAGCAATGGCATCGAGCGAACCTACAACGGTTACGCGGTCGCCCACTTGCAAGTACAATTCGGGGCGCGCCAACAGGTCGATACCCGAACGATGCACGCGGGTAATGTTAACACCGTATGCCGTTCTGAAAGCTAATGAACCAATGGTTTTACCGTTAATTTTGCTTTGTGTTACCACAATACGACGCGACACCATGGTGTTTTCGCTATCTTCCCAAACGTAGTCTATTTTCTTTCCAAGAAACGAAGTTACTGCTTTTTCATCGTCGTTGTTAACAATAACCGATAAGATATCACCTAGTGCTAGGTGGGTATCATCGGATGGAATAATAACCTCTTTGCCATTGAACAAACGCGAAGCAATAAACTGCCTGCGAATCATGCTTTGGCATTGCGCCAAGGTGCAATCTACCAACGATTCATTGGCCACCTTAATGGTAATCCAATTGGGCGTTTCGTGGTTTTCTTTTTGCGACTTTAACGATTCTTCTTCTTTTTCTAGTTTGATGCGGAAAATGGCACGTAGTATAATAAAAGTAAGCAAAACACCAATAACACCCATGGGATAAGCAACGGCATAACCTAATCCAATTGCCTCTTCCCTGCCCAGTTGATTCAAGGCCTCTTGTGCCGCACCCAAACCAGGGGTATTGGTAACAGCACCTTGCATAATGCCCACCAACATAGGAATGGAAATATCGCCATGAAATACGTAGAACAACGAAAGGGTCACTCCAATGCCCAGCAATATAAGCAAACAGGCTAGTCCATTGAGCATCATTCCCCCTTTCTTAAACGAGGTAAAAAAGCTGGGACCCACTTGCAGACCTATTGAAAAGATAAACAGAATAAGACCAAACTCTTTGATAAAGTGCATGATGGTATGATCGACAGTGAAGCCAAAGTGACCCACCAAAATACCCATGAACAGCACAAAGGTTACACCCAACGAGATGCCACCTACTTTAATTTTACCTAACAATACGCCAGTTGCTATCACAAAGGCATAAATAAGTACGGCATGTGCAATAGAGTTGCCAGTAAGTAATTCAGTTATCCATTCCATAAATTAACAAATCTGCGAATGCGCCTGCAAAGATATAAAATATATTTAACATTATTGCACTTCTGATATGGCTACCAACTTATTTGCGATAGCATAAATAACCAAACCTGCTGTGGAATGAATTTGTAACTTTGCCGAAATATTTTTACGATGGGTGGTTACGGTATGTACCGACAAAAACAAAGCATCGGCTATTTCTTTGTTGCTCATGCCTTTTGCTATACAAACCACTATTTCTTTTTCGCGATCCGATAGTTGGTCTATTTTATCGGTCGCAGCGGTCGATGCCCCGGCCAACACTTCGCTCATTACCTTACCTTGCTTTTGAATGCTTTTTTCCAACTCTTTGGCAGCTGGCACAAACAAATTATCTTCTATGCTGCAATGCGAATTCAAATCTTGTTCGCACAAAATAATATCCAACAGTACGCTGTATAGCAAGTAACTGCTATTTTCGGGGCAATAACGCACTATCACGTCTTTTAGTTCTTGCAGTTTGGCCCCTATGGGCGAGTGTTTGCCCTCGAAAGTGGCAATCTGGTAGCCTTGCTGCCAGTAACCTTTTAGCAAGTTCTCGACGTAAGCAAACACCACCTTGTTTTCGTATTGCATGTGGCGGCGCACCTCTACCACATATTCATCGTAAAAACGCAAAATAAGCATAGCGATGCTATCACTGCCCGAACAATCAATCGCTTCTATCAATTTGCGGCGAATAGCTGGCAAACTAAACGTAAGAAAATACTCGTGGGCTTTTTTCAAATAGCCGATAAGCGATGATAAATTGATGGCATCGTAGTGAGTTTCTTTTTGCGAAACAAAATTGGTAACCGCCAAAAAGGTTTTTTCGTCTACACCGTGCTCGGCACACACCTCGCTGACTGTTTTATCGGCAAAACCCATGGGAATACCAAAGCGACCCATTACCATAATGAGTTGGCTGTTATCGGCTATCAAATCGCGCATCTTATGTGCAGCTGCATAACTTGTAGAAATGGTCATAGCACTTATTTACAGAATGTATCTTTACAAAGGTAGTGATACTTCGTTTATTACACAATACCAATTAATCAGTATTTTGGGCAGAAAAAAACCGCAAGCCTAAAGCCTGCGGTTCTATAAGATAGGGTAAATGGTTTAGAACAAGTAGCGTACACCCAAAGCGATACCACCTGCAAACAAACCATTGGTATTGAAACCAACAGGAGGATAGTCCCCACGGTCGCCAAATTCAATACCAATTAAAGGACGATAGTCTAACGATAGTTGCAATGGGAACCAGAAGTTGTATTCAATACCAACACGACCTGCAGCACCTACGAAACCGCACATAGGTTGAAACCAGAAACCAGCACCAGCACCAACACCAGCATACCAGTTCCAAGAACCTTTTTCATCCCATGGAATTACCAAGCCACCAGGGTTCAACCAATCATAAGTAGCAGCAGCTTCAAGACCAGCAAAAGCAGGGATACCAAGGTCGATAGAAACCATATTCTCGCTGCTCAACGAGTGTTGGTAAGAAACTTCAGCACCGTAACCAATACGTGCACCAATAGCACGAGGTTGTGCGTAAGAGATAGCAGCAAATGCAGCCATCAAAAATACAATTAATCCAAGTTTTTTCATCTCTTTATAAAATTTAGTGAGTTATTTGTCTACTTACAAAAGTAAAAATTCTTATTAAAAAACAAAAAATAATCGGCTCTTTTTTATTCACATTTTAACATTTCTGTTACAATTTAGTAACAGAAGAACGAACGGTCGTTGGGTCGTTTTTCCAAGAATCGGTAACTCAACACAATCTCGTGCGAACCACCCGAAATATTCACCAACGACGAAATACTTACGTCGTAACTATACGACAAACTAAAGCCTGCATACGAACCACCTATGCTAATTTTAAAGGCATCACTACTGCTCAATCCCTCTGGCGAGTGGAAGGGAATACCACGATAACCCACACCTACCATAAAGTATTTGCGGTGATACATAGCATCAATGTCAATTTGGTGGTATTGACCTTGCCATTGATACAATACGGCAAAGGTTACGTCGTCTTTGGGATCGTATTTGCCATAACCTTTTGAGATTGGAATCATCCCTGCGGCAAACACATTCAGTTTTAGGTTCTGTTTGGTTTCGGGTTGATCGGTAAACGAAATGTTATTGCCCAACAATCTGTCGGCCGACACACCTCCAAAGAAATAAGGGTGAGTAAACATAACCGAAACTGCCGCATCAAAACGTACTAACTGAGTAGTAGTAGCCTGAAAGGCGGTGCTAGGCAACAAGCTACCATCTACCGCAATTTGATCGGCAAACACCATGCGCGATGGGTCAATAGTACGATAAAATAACCCTACTTGCAAACCTGGACGGAAGAACCAATCCTTCGACATTTGTACAGCATAGTTGTATTGTACATTAAATTGGGTTTGCGATAGCATACCACCGCCTTGCGACGAGTACGACATAACCGCACCAAACGACGAGCGAATGGGATGGAAATATTGGTCGTAGCCCACAACACCTGTTTGCGAGCCATTCATATTGGACCATTGGTTACGATAGGTAGCAAACACCCTACCCCCTCCGGTATAACCAGCAAACGAGGGAGCAATGGTGGTGGTAGCCGACCAAGGTTGCGACAACAAGAAATCTTGTGCCACCACGGTAGCAGTCATACCAAACAATGCGATAACAGCGATTTGAATTTTACGTGCAATTTGTTTCATATCTTTCTCCTCCTCTGTTTATCGAATTAATAAAATACTACCACCTTCTCGGAACGCCGTTCCATCTCGGAACCGTCCTTCGGCTTTGAACACATATACTCCTTGTGCGGCAGGTTGGTTCAAGTAATAACCATTCCAGCCTTGCAACAAGTTTTCGGTACTAAATACCATGTTACCCCATTGATTAAAGATTTCCAATTTGTAGGTATCAACGTTGCGCGATATAGGATAGAACAAGTCTAATCTGCGTTCTTCGGGCGAGTAAATTCCATCCAACTCTTCGCTTACGTTAGGCGTAAACGCTGTTGGGAACACAATGAATGAACCTTTGCCAACGTGGATGTAATTTTCGTATTTCAAGGTATCGGCACATCCGTTTTCGTCTACTACAATATAGGTAATATCGTATTCACCATCTTCGTAATAGGTATGAACAGGGTCTTTATCGGTCGATGAATGACCATCACCAAAGTCCCAATAGTAACTTACTGCTTTATCGGTTTCGTTAAAGAAGTGAGCCTCTGCGTTGGGCACATACAATTGAGCCGACGATACAGTAAACGATGCTTCTGGCGAAGGCAATACGGTTACGGTTTTTTCTACCTTATCGGTTCTGTATTTACCAATAGCGGTTAGGGTTACTTTGTATACACCTGCTTTTTCGTATAGGTGCGATGGACTGCGCAAGGTAGAAGCAGCACCGTCGCCAAAGTCCCAAACATAATCGGCTTTACCAATGGTAATGTTATCAAACTGAACTTCGAATGGTTCACAACCGGTATCGTTTGGCATGTTAAAGCCTGCAATAGGTTCGTCGGCACTGCGTACGCGTATATCATCGTAAGCTTCGCAATTGTAACCTTCCAAGGTCCAACGCAAGGTGTTGTAACCAGGAGCCAAACCGGTAACGTTGGTAATTGGGCTGTGTGGGTCTTCAAACTCACCACTACCCGATACCACGGTCCAAGTACCTTTTACCGATGAATTGTTGTAGGTTTGAGCCGATAGGTGATATACACCGTTGGTGGTAACTCCATCTTCGCCAGCATCTGCTAGTTCTTGTAGGCTATGCGAGGTAATGTTTACAGGAATGCTATTGCTACATTCGCCGTAGTAAACTTCCCACATTACCACGTTGGTGGTACGTGTGCTCAAATCAATTACATCGGTTTGATTGCCATCGGGGGTTAGCACTTCACCATCGCCCGACACCAAGGTCCAACGGCCTTGACCAAAATCAGGCGCAGGAGCACGAAGGGTGATAAAGTCTTCGCAGATGGTAATATCGGTAGCTTCGGGTTGGGTAATACCAGGATTGTTATTGGTTACCCTAACGGTATCGTAGTTAGCGCAATAACCATCGTATACATCCCAACGGAATTTATTTTCGCCAAATAGCAAGTCTTCTACGTAGGTAATAGGTTTGTCCTCATCTAAGATTTGACCAGCACCCGACATCAACGACCATTTTTGCCATGCGTCAGCATTTGCGTTTACATCGATAGCAGCTGCACTTAACTGAGCCGTAGTAGAACAATTAAGGGTGGTAAAGTCTACACCAGCTTCTGCCAATGGCAAGGCACGAACAATGAGTTCTTGCTCGATGGGTTGACCCACCGCACAATGGTTTCTAGGAGTTACGGTAAAGACACCACTTTGTGCGTACTCGTTCAACGAAACCACAATACCACGTGTTCCTTGACCCGACACAATCTCGAATCCGGTTGGAACGGTCCATTCGTAAGACTCTGCCCCGGCTATGTTTTCGGCTATTTGTAAACTTACAGCCTCGGCATTTTTACAAGCGTAACTAGCTAGCATGGTAATAACACCATCTTCGGCAATGGGGCTATCTACCACCACTTTAAGACCTACTTCGGCACCCGTTCTACCGCAGTCGTTTTTGCCATACACCTTAATTTCGCCGTCTTTTGCATCTAAAGCTATATCTACGGTAATTTGGTTAGAACCCAAACCACTTGCAATGGTATAGCCCTCGGGCAATTCCCAAACGTATTCGTCGGCAAATTCAATAACAGGTGTGCTGTACACCTCGCTTGAACCACGACATACTTTGGTAGCCCCTACAATGGTTTGTGCATCGCGTGGTAGCTTATCTACCAAACTAATCATTTCTTTGCCCAAGGTGGTTTTGCAACGTTCGCCCGATGTAATGCTTTCGAACAAGAAATGATTTTCGGCATTGTAAGCGGTAAAGGTAATAATATCTTCTTCGGTTTGCATAGCGTGTTCGTAACGCAAATCGTTCATGTAGTATACCACATTCCATGGAGCTGCACCCGTAGCATGCAACGACACGTTCAAAGGTTCGGGTTCGCAAATATGCGAATCAACATTGATTGACAAAGAGGGGTAACGATAAGCTGTAATATCGAACGATTCATTTACCTCCTTGCTACAGTATGCATTGGATACTTTGGTGATGGTATACGTTTTAAGACCTTCAAAGCGAGGAGTAATAGCCAATTTATCGTGTTGATTGGTAAACGTACCATCTTGAATGGTTTGACCATCTACGGTATAGGTAACAGTCCAACCACCTTCGTTGGCAAATACCATATCGATATAAGCGGGTTCGCCCAAGCAACAATCGGCATCGGCACCTAAAATGGTTAATTCAGGTATCATGTGTACCTCTACTGGTACCTCGCCCGATAGGGCTGCTTCGCAACCGTTGTTATCAACCACCTTAATTAATTTATAGGTACAAGTACGGGTTGGGTGTTCTTCTATTTGCCAGAAACGTTCCGTTGCTTGTGTTTGGAAGATGTCGTGTCCATCGGTATATTCAATGTTCCAAGGAGCAGCACCGGTTAAACCAATGTGCAAGGTAACGCTCTCGCCTTCGCAAATAACACCGTTGCCCGATAAGGTAGCTGTATTCTTAACAGGTTCTGTTACGGTAAATACCGTATCTACCTCACAATTGTTGCCATCTTTTATGGTAAGTGAGTATTGACCTGCTACCAATCCTGTTTGCTCGGCAGCACCCTGTACCACACCTACACCCGTCCATTGATACGAAAGTGTTCCTTCGCCCGTAGCAGTTACTTTAATAGAACCTGCATTTAGTCCATGACAGGTATTATTTTCTATATCAGCTTCCAATTCAAGAGGTCCATTTTCGGTAATTTCAAACTCTAAGTCTTGAGCGGGTGTACAACCGTTGCGGTCGGTTACTTCTACTTTATACAAACCAACTTCTAGACCCGATACGGCAAATTTATTATTGTGGTCCTCGGTCATTCCATTACCCAACCATTTTACGCTGTACGGTTCGGTACCGCCCATTACCTGGATAGCAACGCTACCACGCTCTTCTTGACCATAACAAGGTATATTGGTTACACTCGACTGCAACATAGCAACCTCTACGGCTGTTTTTTCGGCAATGTTGTATACCAATGGACCTACCTTATTGTTGCGTCCGCTGTCGTAAATAGTAACTTCGTATCGGCCAGGATTCAATCCATAAATATTCAAGTCGGTAGATGGATATGGATTGCCATCAGGACCTATCCATTCAGCCGTGTAGGGCTGTTTACCGCCTTGTACACGCAACTCTATCGAACCTTGCTGACCATAACATTCAATGTTCTTAATAGCAGAGTTTACTTGCATTGACTCGGGCTGTTTTACATAAATAAGCGTATCAATTTTACAACCATACAAATCGGTTACCATCAACTCGTAAGCATCTGCCACCAAACCACTTTGGTCTTGATCGTGTTTATGATTGATGTCTATATTATCGCTTGTCCATGTATATTTAATTTCGGGAGTACCACCCGATACCTCTACGTTAATAGCACCCGAGGCATCTCCTTGCACCTCTACGTGTGTAACATCAATGTTGATGTTCATCGGAGGCGAGCTGTTAACCGTCGTAGAGGCTGAAGCTGGACAGTTTTTGCTATCGGTTACTACCACGCGATAGTTGCCACCACCTTGGTTGGCTAGTTGAGCCGTTCCACGTGCATGTTCTACATCGTCTTTATACCATACATAACTGTAATTTCTATCGGCTTCTTGATGAGGAACATTGGCATATAGCGTACCATTAGCCGTACCTGTACACAATACTTTGTCGCCGTCAATGGTTACAGTAAGTGGGTATTCGGGCTGTTCTACGTCAATGGTTTTTTCTAAATGACATCCATTTCCGTCGGTTACCGAGAACGTATAAGCACCGGCATAAATAGGTTCCAATGCTAATTGCGATACGTTAATGCTTCCATCTCCATTTTTCCAACGATAAACAAAATTACCAGCACCACCCGTAGGTTCTGTTGCCCATACCTTACCTGTTTTTTCATTATAACAGTTAACATCTTCTTTGAATACGTCAAATTGAACAGGAGTAAGTGGATCTAAGAAATAAACACCTTGTTCTTTACATCCGTTAGCATCGGTTACCTCTACACGATAGGTTTCACCGCTGTGCAAGGTTGTTTGATCTTTGGCATCGGCAACTAATCCAGGACCACCCGACCAAATGTAGGTATATTCAGGAGTTCCGCCTGTTACCGTAAGTTCTATTTTACCATTGGTTTCGCCATAACAATAGTTATTGGTAATAACAGGAACAATGCTCAACGCTGCATCAGGTCCGGTAACCTCTTGCGTATGTGTTTTTTCGCAACCCAAAGCATCCACAACGGTAACTTGGTACATACCATCTCTTAAGTTCCCAGCAAACATCGGATCGTCAGGTTGCCCAACCATATCAGGATTGCTCCATGTCACTTGGTATGGGGCTGCGCCTCCATCTACATCAATGCGAATAGAAGCATCGTTTTTACCAAAGCAACTTACCGCCAATTGCGAGTAAATATCGATGGTAGAAATCACAATTTCTTGTGGGGCTCTTAACTCGTAGTTACCGGTAACTTCGGCACCAGCACCGTCTGTTACTTTCAAGTAATATTCATCGGGTGCCAAATCGGCTAAGTTTATATCGGTCGATGTAAATCCAGTATTTAGCGATGTCCATTCGTAACTATAGTTACCATCACCACCTTCGATAGCTGTAATTTCTATTCGACCCGTATTTTTACCATGACAGTCAATAGGAGTCACCTTAACCGTCACTTGAATATCTTCGTTTTGTGGCACATTAATAACGGCCGATACTTCGCAATTATTTTCGTCTGTAACGATAACCGTATAATTGCCTGACAACAATTGGGTAATTTCACCTAAATTACGGTTGGCATCGGTAATGCTAGGACCTGATGTCCATTTGTAAGTGTAATCTCCTGTTCCACCTTGTACGTTCAACTTAATAGCACCCGTTGCTTGTCCTTTTATCGCCACCCTTTGCACATCGTATGTAAGCGTAAGCGCTTCGGGGTTGGTGATGATTAATGGGTTTTCCAATTGAATTGAACAGTTATTGGCATCGGTTACAGTTACTCGATAATCGCCTGCATCCAAATGGGTCAACAAGGTTACACTTGGATACTCTTGGGTACTACCTAATTTTTCCCATTGGTAAGTATAACCGGTAGTTCCGGTGGTTCCACCGGTAACGGTAACTGACACTTCACCATTGTTGGCATCGTGGCACGAAATATCGGTAACGGTAGTGGTTATTTGCAAGGCGGTAGGTTCTGAGATGGTAACTGCACCATTGCCTACACAACCAACGGCATCGGTTACCTCTAAATAATAGGTACTTGCGGATTTTCCACTAAGCATATCGCCCGCATACTCATTTCCGTCGGCATCGGTCCATTTGTATTGGTATTCTGGCACACCGCCCGATACTTTTGCGGTAAGGGTAGCGTTGTTCGCACCATAACAGGTAACATCCGTTCCCAAGGCCTCTACCACCAACGTTTCTCTTTTTTGAATCACAAAGTCTTTTTCTAACGTACATTCGCCAGTTGCATCGGTCACTATTAAATGATAATTACCCGATACTAAGCCTTCTTGGTTTTGGTCGTTTGCGTTTACAATACCCACGCCCGACCATTCATAGCTATAATCTGGGGTACCGCCTGTTACTTCCACTTCTATTTTTCCGTTGTTATCGCTAGCGCAAGCATTCTCTGCCACCACCTCAGCTTTCACCCACGCCATTGGGGCATCGGGTTGGGTCACCTCGCGGGTAAGTTGGGTTTCGCAACCATTGGCATCTTTAATATAAACGGTATAGCTACCTTTACCCAAGTTGAAGGCTTCTTTTTCATCGTCCGATACGTTATCGGCAGGAACATTGGGCCAGGTAATTGCGTAGGGTGCTGTACCGCCACCTACTACGACACGCATTTTGGCCGTTTCGGCACCATAACAAGGTACAGTTAATACAGTAGAAGCATCTTCCATTACCTCTAATAGTAAAGGTTCTTCTACTTGATAGATCATTTCGGCAGAATTGCCTTTGGCATCTTTTACTTTGAAGGTATAGAAACCTGCTTTCAAACCGGTCAAGCTTTGGTTGGTAGAGGTTTGTGGCACGCCGTTTTCGTCTACCCAACTCCACTCTATCAATTGGTATGGCCATTCGCCACCCGATACGGTCATTTGGATAGCACCATCATTTTCTCCATGACAACTTACATGGGTAACTTTGGCATCCATTACAATTAAGGTAGGTTGTGTTAACTCTACGGTAATCAAATCTGTACAACCACGTGCATCGGTTACATTGATATGATACATACCGGCCAATAGGTTTTCTAAACGAGCCTCGGTGGTAGTATATCCAGCAGGATAGCTATTACCCACCCATGTGTAAGTATAATCAGGATTACCACCTTGTGTTTTTACTTCAATAAAGCCAGTTGCATCTCCGGTAATAGCAACATCTTGTTTTTCTACCAACGTTATATTCAAAGGCGCTGGAGCTAGGATACTTGCTTCGCGCGAAATGCTACAGCCATTTTTATCGGTAATAATGCAACGATACTGTCCGCTAGGTAGTTCTTCTATGGCGGCCGTTTCGGCTATTACGGTACTTAGATCGCGCATATCGTACCACTTGTAGGTATAAGGAGCACTACCCGATCCACTAACTGGTTCTACACGTACCGAACCGGTAACACCACCATCGCATTTAGGATTGGTAAAGTAAATATTGGCATCCAATTGGGTAGGAGTGGTAATGCTAAAGCTAGCGGTACGTTCACAACCAATACCATCTATTACCGAGTAAGTAAAGTCTCCGGCAGGTCTACCTTGAATAAACGAGTCGGTAAAGCTATTGCCATTAGCATCGGTAAAGCTATGATTATAAGGTAAGCTACCGCCACTGATGTACGCTTGCGCCTTTCCGTCTAGTTCGCCGGCACAGGTAATGTCTTTTACTACCAACGAATCAATTTTTAAGCGTGCAATGGTTAATTCTTTCGACATGGCCACCTTACAACCAGCTTCGTAACCAGCTACTTGAATGTGTGCTTGGCTCAACGCAATGGCTGGGAAGTCAAGGTTACCTTCTGGGGTTTGGTCAGCACCCGATAGACGAGCAAAAGGCACACCGTTTACGGTAAGTTCGTATTCTACGGTCGATTCTACATTCTTGAGTCGAACCGCATTTTCGCCACCGTCGCAGAACAGGGTTACATCGGCCACTTGCGCAATGTTAGCAATGGTAAAGGATTTGGTTCGCTCGCTCGAACAAATCTCTACCCCATTCTCTATGTAGCTATAGTAAGCTTTCACCGCATAAATAGCATCTTCGGGCAACAAGTTAGGATACAATTCGGCAGTTCCATCGCCGTTGTCTTTCAAGGCATCCGATGCCGATGCGGGGATCATTTCAAAACGCACGTTTTCGGTCTTGTTGGCACGCAATGGCCATACGTTTTCGTAACCACAAACGGTCATATTTTCGTCGATACCATGGAAATCGATGGCTTCGTTAATTACCGTAAAGCGTTCCGAAGTAGTCGATTCACAGGTTTGGTCCACGCCAAATTGGTCGGTGTAGGTTTCTACGTAATGATAGGTTACATCGTACGATGTATTAAAGTCGGCTTGAGTCAAGTCTAACGTAGCATACCCTTCTTGGGTAGTGCTGTTGGTTAAGAAGGCAGGACCCGTAAACGAACCTTCGCCATTCTCGGTGGGGAAACCACTGATGGTAATGCTACCCGATGGAGAACAATATTTGCGGCTGTCGTTAAAGCCAAAAATGTTCATATTTTCGGTGCCGTGAATTTCTACCTCTATGGAATCCTTACTTTCACAACCTTTATCGTTTCTTACGGTATACGATATGGTATACAAACCAACGGCAACTTTATCGGTATCAAAATGACTAAACAAGATGGTTCCATCGGGAGCAGAGGTTTCATAATAACCACCATCGGGGGTTGCTTTTAGTTCTATTTGTTCACCTTTACAATAATCTTCTAATAGGTTTAGATTAATGGTAGGAGGTTCGTGCACAAATACGGTGGTCGACTCAGTAGCTTCGCACACACCATCAATATCGGTATAGGTATACTCAATGCGGTATTCGCCTGCACCCCACGACTTAGGGCTGAAGTAAGGAGGAGCTGTTTTAGGCACCATAGCGTCCACTAACTCTTCGGTTCCGTCTGCCTTTTTACGATAAACACTAATGGTACCATCGGTTTCTCTTTCGGAGGTAATCTGGATGGGTTCATCTTCGTCGTACGAACAGAAGTCGCGTTTGCTCAATCCAAACGAGTGAATGTTAACCGGACTGGTAATTTTAAAGTCTAACGAATACTTGTGTGGACAACCATGGTTATCCTCCATGGTCAATACCGCACGGTGGTTACCATTGTGTCCTTGTACCACCGAAGGATTGATGGTAGCAATACTTCTGGTAACATCTTGCGATACCAACATACCGGGCATGCTCAACGTATATTTACCAGGAGCCTGAATATCGGCATACAAGGTAGCTTCGGTATCGCTTTCGCACAATACATTGGTTACTTGTCCTTTGCTGTTACGCAAGTAAATGTTTTCGTTATCAACAATTTCGCTAAAATCAGGGTCGATAATAATGGTTTTAGGCTCGGACGATGCAGCGCAACCCATTTGGGTATTTACAGGAACGGTATAAATAATTTTATACTCACCACTCGATAAATTAACAATATCCCACAAAGAACGTTCTACATCGTTTGGTACAACAGCTACTTGGTATGGACCAGGATCGGGTTGACCCGTATTATCAGCACTCAAAATGGTAAAGTAACCATTGGGGTGAATGGGGAAGCCTTGCAAGGTTAGTTTTTTAACGGGTTGGTCTGGATCGGGCATACAGTAGCGATACGACGTATTTACGTCGGGCTCTTGTGCCACAGGCGTTACCCACCAATTAACATTGTTAGGCACAAAGTCTACAATCACTTTCTCTTCAATGGTTTGTTCGCAACCGTCGTTATTTACCTCGTAGGTTAGGGTAATTTCGGTACTACCTTGTTGAGTTACAACATTGGGATAAAGGAATCCTCCGTCTACAAAGCCTGGATAATCGGAAGAGAATCCACCCCCTTGAGGAGAACCTGTAATGGGAACAGGCGCTTCGGTAGAGCAGAAGAATTTATCACCCAATCCGCTTATCGACAAATCGTTTATCTCTGCCACAGCAATGGTAATGCTATCGGTAAAGACACATCGACCATTGTTGGTATGCACCTCTAATTTATAAGTGGTTGTTTCAGACGGTGCTACTTGGATAGACGAAACCTCGCTAGCGTTGGTAGACCATTTTACCTCAACATCATCATCAGGAGAGGGAACATGGTTGATAGACAAGGTTACAGAGTTTCCGGGACATATTTTGGCGTGTGAATCGGACGAATGAATTTTAAAGTCCTCCATATTGACGATATCGAACGACAAAGTGGGCTGATTTTCTTCTGCATACACAAAATCGCAGTTTTTATCGGTTACTTGAATCACCTTGATATCGGTATAATTACGAGGTGTATAAGGGAACACGTACTCTCTGTCGTCGGTTTGAATAATTTGCAACACCCCGTCTATCAAAATATTAGCATAGAAACGAGGTTCGCCGGTAAAGGACAATTTTACCACGGTTTCGTCGCCAGGACAAGTTACGTCGCCCACACTGCTAACGGTTACATTGGGCGCTGGTTTTTCTATCACTTCCACCTGGCCTAGCATGTCTTGCGCACATTGCTCATCGGGATTGGCACTAATAACACGGGCTTTAACGGTATATATACCCGATGTCACATGGGTCCAACGGAAAATACCGCCGGTACCCGCTTGCCAAGTTTGAACTTCTACTCCACCACGATACAAAGCATACTCTACGTATGTATCTGAACTGCTCAACATCAAGGTTACGCCAGCACCTCCCTCGCAGTAAAGGTTGGTACCTTCTGCCGACAAGGTGTATTGGGTTGGCAAAGCCGCACGCTCTACATACACCTCACTTCGGGTAGAACAATTAGGAGCCTGTTTAAGGGTTGCGGTTACAATATAGGTAACATCTTCGGTAACCGTAATGTAAGGATTAGGAATATGGCTATCCAATCTGCCCGCAGGGATACTTTCCCAGCGATAGTCAGTTTGGTTATTGCCTTGCTCGCCCAATTGAATGGTTTTGCCATCGCAAACAGACAATCGATCGCCCTTGCCACCACTGGCACTGAACACAGGCAAATCTACTTTTTTGAACTCGATGGTTTTAGGTTGGCTAACACACACGTTGTTTGCGGCATGACGCGTTGCGGTTATTGAAATGGTTTGATCCGCTACAATGGGATGCGTAATAGCAGATGTACTCATTTTGTTGGCCAACACACCATTGGGATCTATCCAGTTGTAGGTAATACCTGCTTCAGGAACAATGGTAATCCCAACAGCACTGCCTTCGCACACATCAATAATGCCGGTGGTAGTTTCTTGGACGATGACTTGTGGCAAAGCCAATACTTTTACCTTTACGTTGTCCGTGCTTCTGCAAGAAGGCATATTCTTGTTCGATACCGTAAGGGTAAATTCAATTTCGTCATCGGAATTCACATTTAAGTGTGTCAATGTAGGCGATGCCACATGACTATCTTCTAAATAACTAGCAGGCGACCACGCATAATCCATTTGGGCATTTTCCACCTCGCCTTCGGCCAAGCGAACGCCGGTTGCACCCGAACAAACTTCCATATCGGGACCCGCCATCGCTATGGGTTTTTCTTGCACATTTACCCCTACCGTCACTTTTTCACTCTCGCAGCCATAGGCCGACAGTTGAGCTACTTGGTATTGAATAGGAGTGCCATTGGTAGGAAGGTTCATATCGAAAGAGAACACATCGGACGTCACCAACATTTGATTGCCGGCCATATCGTACCACACCAAGGTATTACCGGTTGATACGCGCACCAAATCGGCCCATAATTTTGTACCCTCTTGTTGACATACTTGATAGACGGGGGTCGTTACCACAGGGGGAGCGGGTTGTAATTTACATAGTTGCGACACAGCATCCGACATAACCGAGCAGGTACCACCACCGGCCATATCACGCCATGCCATTACTTGTAGAGTGTAAGTAGTTCCCTCTATGGGCGATGCCACTTTGTACTCGTCGGTGCCATTTTGGGGTAGTACCGTTTGAGTAACACCCGTTGATGTAGAAATGGTCCATTTATACTGAACAGCTGCATCGTAATTGGTAAGTTTAAAAACAACATCGTTTCCACAACCCTCGTTGGTGGTGATTTGGGGTTTATCGGGGGTTGCATAGAAGGTTCCCGTTTGAGTTCCAGTGGCAGAACATCCATTGGGCGCAAAAGCCGATACTTTAGCCGTATGCAACATACCATGCGTGCTACCGGTTACCGTATACAAGTTACCAGTAGGCGTTACTGGAGCATTGTCTATCATCCATTGATAGCGATAACTAGCCTCTGGTTGATCTACCGTAAATGTCAACTGGTTACAAACCGAATTGGCTTGTACAGTAGGTTGTGCAGGATCAGCCATGTACGTCTGGCTCTCTGGAGCACTTTCAGCGGTGGTACAACCATCATCGGCTGTAACAGACAGCGTATAGGCAGTTCCGTTGACAGGCGCACTGGCCAACGAAATTTTTGAACCGTTTTGTACATAACCTGCAGGAAGCTGGAACGTTACACCCGTAGCATAAGCACTGTAATTGGCAATGGTAAAACCAATTTCGGCACCACAAGCCGCTGTATTGGCCACCAACACAGGGGTTGCTACATTTTCGGGAACCGTTACTTTTAACGCATCAGAAGCAACGCGCAAACCGTCTTTGTAAGCCACTACTACTAGACTATATTCGGTAGAACGAGTAGGATTTAGTACCTCAACCACATCCGATGTAAGCGCAGTTTCGGCACCACCGTTCACGGTATAGGCGTAGCTGTATTCCGAAGAATTGTAATTGGTAATTTTGCAAGACACCACCGGACTTTCACCACATACTTGGCTGGTATTTTGCAACAGGGGTTTAGCCATATAATCGGCCGATAGTGTATACACTGCACCATTTTTTTGCAAGGTGAGCGTAACGTAGTCGCCCGCTTGCACACCGGCAAGCTGCAAAGCAATATTTCCTTGTCCATTATTCTCTACCGTAATACCCGATCCTGCTTGAAGTTGGGTACCCGATTGCGAGTGTCCTAATTGTCCTGCATCCCAATTCCAAGTAGCGCCATCGGGACTCTTTAGCAATTTAAAAGTAGAATTGGGGTCGTTTACCTCAAAATGATACGTCCATACGCTACCATTTTTGGTAAATTTGTGATTAGCCGCCGAAGCTGCACCACCCGAGCAGTTGTTGGTAAGTTGTTCGGGCCAGCAAGCCATACCGTAAGTATACTCGGCTGTATCAATGCACTTAAAGTTTTCTGGCTTATAGTTAGCGTCCGTTCCACCTGCATAGATGGTAAAACTAAACGTAGTACCCGAACAGGTAGCTCCGTTCATAAGAGAAGCTACTGTCTGATCGACCGACACATCAGGAACCTGTGCCTGATCTATCCCTACCCAAAACGAGCATTCGTCTAACGGTGCAGGGGCATCGATATTCGCGATTAGTTGATTACTAACATTGGTTCCAGCAGAGGTGAACTCAAAATGTTGAATGTTACTTGGATTAGCGGTTTCATAAACGGCAACCGTATAGGCTGCTTGTACAGAAGTAACCGTTAGGAACAGAGACGCCCAAAGGGCGATTTTCTTTATCGTCATATTTTTCATAGTTGCTTTATAGGACAAGTTTGTAAAGTTATGTTTTTTCGTAATATTTTCAAAAGAAAATACAAAAAACACACCTTATTATAGCAATAATAAAGCAAATATGTTAAAAAACGACCAATAAACTAAACTGCAGAAGTCTCTTGAGAAGTTAAAAATGTTGCCACATGACGAGCGTATTTTTCCTCGTAAATTTGATCTACAGGTATCATAATAGCACACTCTATCAGGTTGCCAAAATCATGATACACAGCAAAACCGAACGAACGCATACAAGGAGACAAACCCATATAGGCATTTACCAAAGGTGGAATATTCACACCAAGGGCACGCACCTCTTTGTTTAAAATTTTGTAGTTTTCTTTGTAGGTTTCTGCCGTAAAAATAGCATCAATTTGTTCGGGAGTATAGGCAATTTCGAACGGATCGATAGGAGTTATAAGTTTTTCTTTATCAGGAAAATACTTGCTAATAAAACCAAAAATCAAATCGCGTGCATTGGCATTGTAGTGCGGATAAACAGTTACCTTTCCGTACATGTATTTTGCATCGGGCAAAAGTACCGTCAAAGCTCCCAAACCATCCCATAAATTATCCAACGCAAACAAACTTTTGGCACCCATCTTGGATGCTTGATAATCGGGGTGCACAAAACTGCGTCCTAACTCCAAGGTATAAGGCAAATATTCTTGAATAAAACGAGGAGACGACCAATACATCTCGGAAGTAATCAAGTTAGGCTGTCCGTTTTCTAAAATATCAACATCTTTCCCTAAGATATAACGATACCCACCTATAATTTCTTCGTTTTGTGGATCCCATACAAACAATTGTTTATAAGGACGATCCATCCAGTCAAACTGATCCATATCCATGGATTTGCCACTACCCCCACCTGCTAAACGAAAAGCCAATTCGCGCAAACGAGCAATCTCGCGCATGACATTGGGCGATTCGTTGGCGGTAGTAACGTATATCAAATTACCCCCTTTGTTGGTTGGGCGCAGAAACTTATCAGGAGTTAATTCTGCCTTGATCAACTCACGCTCAACAGGAGCAATGATTTCTTCCATGGTCTTACAATTCATAGGTTATTTTTCTAACTTCTTGTGCCCACTCATTGGCCGATTTTGATACATCAAAATATTGCCAAGGAATTGGTTCTCCAATGGTTACGGTAATGGTTTTATTGGATTGTTTGCGTGTTTCACGCACCAATAACAACATCTCTATGTTCAATTTTATTCCCAATTTAGCCCTCAACTTAGCCAATCGGTAAAAAAACGGAGAATTTTTTGCTTCTATTCGAATGGGTACTACATCACGTTGAAATTCAACGGCTTTCGATACAAATGTTTTTTTCCAAGCATCGTCGTAAATACCATCCTTGTGTTTGCGCGACACCTTACCAGCAGGAAAAAACATCAGTTGCTGATCGGAAGCATATGCAGCATTTACCTTTGCCAATAAATCTTTGCTCTGACCCCCCACTTTGTTCACCGGAATGAGCATATCCTTTATGTTGGTAAGCTGCATCAACAAATCGTTAGCAGGAATCAACAATCCCTTTTCGCAAGCAGGACGAACAGCCGTACAAGCCGAAAGCACATCCATACCACCCAAAGGATGATTGCACACAAAAAGCAACCGAGAATTTTGCATAGGTAATTTTTCTATCCCTTTTACCTCTACTTTTATGTTCAAGCAACGAAGGGTATCCGCCATAAAATCAAGGTCTTTCACGGGTCCTATCTCACGCAAACGCTTATTCACCCAGTCTTCAATCAAGAACCAACGCGCAATTTTTACCATCAACCCATTGGGTTTCTTTTTCATGCGCTTGGTGAGTTCACCCTTAATGTTTATTTGCGTTACCTCGGTCATTTAGTTAATCAAAATTTATGCAAATATACAAATTTCAGCAAATATACAAACTATTGGAGTGTTTTTTAGTTGGTGATGCGGTGATGAGGTGATACGATTGACTAATCGACTAATCGGTGAATCGTTTAGTCGTTGAGTTGTTTAGGCGTTGAGGCGTTGAGGCGATTCAATCTGACGACATTTGGTGGAGGTCGGAAAAAGATTTATATGTGCAAAAACGTTAAGCAAAATGTGTTGTTTGAGCGAAGCGAGTTCACATTTTGTAGTTTTTGTATGTGTAAATCCCGACCGGAAACCAAGTC
>JAEIGA010005291.1_pt1 | contig 19781 bp, 24 predicted proteins | sample 9270691 | NCBI WGS metagenome assembly JAEIGA01 (sample SAMN17057246, study PRJNA624740) | gut metagenome | biome: biome; isolation source: fecal sample | host: Bos grunniens | place: China: Xizang | collected 2019 | reverse complement strand
CTACCGCATCTGCATGGAACTTTCGAGTGACTTCGCGTCAATGGCGATGATGGACGCTATGGCAGGCAACAAGCGCGAGTCGAGTTCGTTTTTTGCAGAAAAACTCTTTCGCCATCCGAAGTACAAGGAATGGGCGGAGAAACACGGCAAGGCACTCCGCAAGAGAGTTGCGATAAAGGTGTGAGATGTGTTATGTCTCTTTCGGAAAATGAATTGGCTAAGCTGAAGAAGCAGACGTTAGCGTTGATGTGCCAGGACAGGCAGAAGCTTCTGGTGCGGTTCCCGTTCACGGGTGGATTCATGATGCGCATGGAGTTTGTGCCGGTTCGTGACTGCCGCCTCCGCACGGCGGCGACTGACGGCGAACGAATCTTCATGGACATAGCATTCTGCACAACGCTCTCCAACGACGAACGCTTGTTCGTAATGGCGCATGAGGTTTGGCATTGCGTCCTCATGCACATGCTCCGCTGCCAGACGCGCGATCCATCGGCCTTCAACGTCGCGACGGACATGGAGGTCAACCGCATGCTGAAGAAGGAGGGCCTCAAGCCTCCGTCCAAGTGCCTGATGCCAAAGGCTGAATGGGACGAACTCTCTGCCGAAGAGATATACGAACATATCCGCAAGCGGCCAAAGCAAGGGATGCAAGAACAGGATGTTCGAGGGGTTGATATGCAAGACGGTGATGGGATTGGGAGCGACAAACAGTTCGACAAACACATCTACTCCTCGACGTCTTCTGGAGAAGATGACACAATTGTTGTCACCGACCAGTGGGGCGAAGTCGGCTTCGACAAGGACTATGCCCCGCTCATCACCAAGGAACTGGCCGATAAGATTCGAGAGAGGATCGTAGCTGTCGCCCAGCAGATCGAGCGGACACGTGGAACGATTCCGGAACACCTGGCGAGTGTAGTCCGGGCGGCGTTGCGTCCGCAGATACGTTGGCAGGAGGTGCTGGCGCAGTTCGTAACAAGTTGCTATGGTGGCTCCCGAAGGTGGCTGCCGCCGAACCGCCGGCACATTTCGCAGGGGTTGTATCTGCAAAGTTCGAGGAAGGAGCGTCTGCAGGCGGCTGTGGCGATAGACACGAGCGGCAGCACCACGGCGGACCTCCCGCAGTTCTTCTCGGAACTGACGTCGTTGCTGAACACTTTTGGAGATTATGAGCTTACAGTCATCCAATGCGACTGTGAAATACAGAACGTGGAGAAATTCGATGCGTACAACCAATTCCATTCGCCAGATTGGAAAACTTTCGGTCATGGCGGGACGGACTTCCGACCTCCGTTCATTTATGTTGCGGAACATCCTGAAATCGAACCATCGTGCCTCATATACATCACCGACGGCTGCGGCCCCGCGCCGGACAATCCGCCGCCTTATCCGGTCCTTTGGATTCTGACGGGCGACGGCGAAAAGCCGGCTCCATGGGGTCGTGAGCTGCGGCTTCGCCAATCATAATTTGATCATATGGTGAAATCTTGAGCTGCAGAAGGGCGTGGTAGGCGCCTTTCGCCGCAAAAATGTTGTTGGCACGGATGATGCTAAATGGTTGGCGAGAACAGTTAAACCAACACGAAAGGGAACATTCTATGGACAATATTGCAAACATCGACTCTGAAAAGGCCCTGGGGGCGAACGATGATCGCTGGCAGCGAATCCAGGCATTCGTGCAGGAGGCCGGGATTGTTATGGACTACCTTCATTGGCGCGTGCTTAGCAAGCGGTATGGCGAACAGCCCGCTTCGGCTCTGTACTTGATGTCGTCGGACCGCGACGGCGAACTTACCAAGGAAATGGTTGTCGAGCAACTCGAGGCTATTGCGCGGCAGGCCCGGGCCGGATTCGTAGATGGTCCAGACTTCCCGGTATTCGCATCAATTGACCGTAGCATGGAGGAGGGAACATGATTGTTAGAAAACAAGGTATGAAAAAGTCGCTGGCGTTTTGCGTTTTGCTGGCGCTGGTTGGATGCGGCGTTGACAAGCAGGGCAAAGATGCAAGGGACGAGTACGTGGCACAGTTGCGGGAGCTAATCGCAGACGCGAAAAAAGATCCCGACTTCTTCATCGGCTACACCCTTGCCAATAGCGAAGATAAATGCAAGCGTGAGATGGTCTATCTGGACGATAGATATTTAAGCTACAGAATCGAGGAGTATTGGTATCATGGAGGTGCGCACGGCAGCGCCAAGGTACGCGTTGGAGCGCTTGACCGTGAAACAGGCAGACAGCTTACATTGGCCGACGTGTTTGGCAAAGACGGTCTTCCGGCTCTCGAGTCGGAACTCCGCAATGCGGTCATAGCCAAGATCGGAAAAGAGAACATTCAGTCGCCGGTAAAGCCGGTAGAGAACTTCTACCTCGCGGCGGACGGCTGGCATTTCGTCTACAACGAATACGAAATCGCATGCTGCGCCCTTGGGGCAATTGAGGTCGTCGTAAAACGAAGGCGAGATGGCTGATGGAGATTGGCAACAATGAAAAAGTCGTTGAATCTTGAACTTCTGGAGTTCCACGTCTGCGAGGCGGCTGGGGAGCTGGATTCGTTGTTGCGCCGCATCAGGTTCATGCTTGGGCGGCAGGACGCGGATGGCAAATTGCAAGTTGACGCTTGGGGGCCGATCACAGAGACTAGCCTCGAGGTGTCGCTTGCGCACGCCTATCATCACATGAACTTTGCATGGAATGTCCGCAACAAGACGACAAAGGAGGCCGACAGGCATTTCGACCGCGATGAAAAGTTCCCGCGCCCGACCGGACGGTTCGACTCGTTTGCCCGTTTTTGGCCTAAGTCCCTGATCAGGAGAAGCGGGCGAAAGTAGAATTCCATGTCATACGCAGAAGCACATATTGCGCAAGAGGCGTTGCGTCTCGAACGGGCGGAAGCCTTCGTTGATGCCGACAGGCGGCATGAAATTCACCGCCAGCTTGTGGGCGAACGCGAAAGAACGATGGCCGTTCATGCTTTGAACAGGCGCAGTAGCGCAATGGCCACGGCAGCAGGAAGGATTTTCAGGAGCGTTGACCGGTTTCTTTCTGGGCAGTCAAGGCAGGATGAATTCCCGGCACGACTGTTTTGGGCGTGTCCAGATGATGTCAGATGGCGTTTCTGCGCAGATGCCTTGTGCGACAAGCGTATTTCGCGTGCCACGAAAGCGCAGCTTGTTACATGGATGATGTATTTGCCCGCGATGAACGCCCTCGGACGGAGCGATGCGCTTATGCAGATTCTGGACGAGGACAGTTCGCGGATCAATGTTTTGTTTCCGGCGCTCCTTGCCCGTGTCGAATACTGCCACCGACGACTCCCAGGCTGGAGAGATGTGGCCGTTTCGGCGGGAGAGGACGCTAATCCTACGGCTTACAGCACCCGCTACACATGGGAAGAGCGGTTCATGACTGCCGAAGAGGAGGCGGAAATGGCCCGTGACGATGGTGCGCGATTTGCTCTTGCCATGTCGCTTTCCGGGCATCGGATCAGACGGTCGCTGCTTCTTGGTCTGGCCTTTGGGCACAGATGGAATATCTTGAAATTCCTGTACGAAACTTTTGACGAGTGTCAGCGTGTTTTGTCGGTGAATGAGATGATTTCAAGGATGTGTTCGGACGGGGGGATGCACATTGAGGGCCACACGACGCCTTGGCAGATTGATGGTGACGGATACGCTTTCATGCATCTTCTTGAATCAATGCGTCCGGGATGCGTGCGAAAGATCAGGGATCCATTCGGGAACAATCTCCTGTGGCAGACGCTCTTTCGCACCCAAACGTCGCATCGCGCAAGCAAGGTATATCCGAAACTTGAGAAGATGCTTGTCGATTACGGTTGTGATCCACATGAAGTGACGAACCTCGGCGTTTCCTGGGCAGATGTCGTTCGGGCGCAATATGAGGCGGGTATCACAAAGGTAGCAAGAGATTTCCATTGGCATAAAGACAAACAATATGTGAATCTGCGCGGATGGTTTAACGGACTTTTTGGCACGAGAGAGAGGTAATGTAAAAGATGGAATTTCCCGTTGAGAAATTGCGCAACCTCGTCGTAGCTGGTGTTGAGAAAAGATGGGGCAGTGCAGGTGGAGAGCTTCGTGTCCCCCGGGCGGATATCGACTACGAGATTGCCACGATTGAGCGCTACGGCTGGACCGATTACTTCGTAATGGCTGCGGAGATGGTAGATGCCGCCAGAAAAGCGGGGGGACGAATAGGCCCTGGACGAGGTGCGGCGGGGGCGAGTGTTGTGGCGTATGCCCTTGGCATCACAAACATAAATCCCGTAGGGATTCCGAATCTCCTCTTTGAGAGGTTTCTCAATGCCAACAAGCATCCGTCCTGTACTCTGATTCTCATAGACATGGACAAGATCGGTTTTGACGCGGCCTTGGCCTATCTCAAGGAGCGGTTCGGAGATGTCGTCCGAGAACGGAAAACACATCGCCTCGCGCCGGACTGCTGGACTGTTGGCGAGAGGAGCATTGGCTTGACGCATCTTCCGCAATTGGATGTCATCTCTCGCACGTTAAGCCTTATTCAAGAGACTCGTGGCCATGCGCCCGATCTCGACTCGATGCCGTATGATTCATGGAACATGCTCAGTCTGATTAGGGCCGGCGATACATCTGGCGTGCACGGTTTTGATTCGCCGTTTGCGAAGAAGTGGCTGAAGCGGGTCGCGCCATCTAATTTCAATGAACTCGTGGCCTTTTATGCGATGAACCATCCGTGGTGTGAGGGAAAACTCGCACAATATGCAGATGCAGCACATGGATCTGGTTCCGCCATTTGGCGGCATCCTCTCTCTCGGGAGGTTCTTGCCGAGACGAGAGGAATCGTAGTGTATCAGGAGCAGATTGTGCTCCTGCTGCGGAGGTTTGCTCGCTTCACGATAGATGAAGCCGAAAAGTGCCGCAAGTACATCTCCAAGATGATACCCAAACGCTTTGACTACGCCGAGCGTTTTGTCACTGGCTGCATGGAGAACACCGAATTCAGGGTGGGGACGCTTGTGCAAGGCGATGCGGCAAGAGCAGAGGCGGAACGCATATGGGATGAACTGTTGAAAATGGAGGTAGGCTGTTTTGCATCCTTGAAGGCCCATGATGTTTCATACACGTGTCTCGCTTATCAGATTGCCTATCTGAAATCGGCTTATTTTATCATGCGGTAAATTTCTGACTAGTTTTGCTGTGGGGAAATGCGTGATTCATCATGCACTATCCTGACGAGGCGGTCGCCGCGGGATTTGGTGCCCTGGAGGCGGGCGCTTTTCACAGGGCTTTGGCGAACAGCTTGCGCATGGTGGCGATCAGGACGTCGATCGAATGGACCTTCCACGCCTCGCTTTCCTGCGGGATGTCGTAGATCCGTCCGTAGTGCCGCGCCATCGGCATTACAAACACGGGATCGGCCGAGCTCTTCACGTTGACGACGGAGTCCTCTGCCCTGCGTCTCTCGTCGCCGGTGAGCCGCGCCTGCAGAAGCCGCGAAAGGCCGAGACCGTTGAACGTCGTTCCCGTCACGCGCCCGCCTCCGTCCCTGCACGCGGCGACAGTATATGTTGTGAGCCCGCCGCCCAGCGAATGTCCCACGATTTCGACGCGCCCGGTCGTCGAGGCGAGCACCCCGTTCATGATCTTGAGCGCCTGCTCGTACTGGCTGTCGAGATATCCGAAGTACTGTCTGGTCACGGCCGTCGCATCCGTAAACCCGTTCGAGCCGTTGTCGAAGTCGCACCCGCTCCAGGCCACGACGACACCGCCGGAATCCCTCGACACCATGAGTCGCGCGCGAAGCCCGGATGCGTAATGGAGATGGCCGTCGCCGGCGTACGGCGTCACGGCGAAGGCGTCAAGTCCGCATGCGCGCCACTCCGCGTCCGTAAACGCCCTGTAGCCGTCCGGGATCCCGACGCCAGGATATGCCGCGTTCGCGCAGGCGGCGAGTCGGCCTACAAGACCGACATGGCGAAGATCTACGTCGCCAAGTCCGCGTCCTGACCCGCTCATCCATCTTGCCGCCAACATCGGCCGCCATTTTTGGTATAATACGCAAATCTTGTTCATCGGGGCGTTGCACAGCCTGGTAGTGCGTCTGCTTTGGGAGCAGAATGTCGGAGGTTCAAATCCTCTCGCCCCGACCATCGACGCCGCAGACGGGCGTCGGTTGATTATGGTATAATACACGTAACACCAACAAGGAGGATAATCAAAATGAAATCGTTCCTGTTCGCCAACGTGCCGCTGAGCGTCATCCACTTCATCTGCTTCTTGATTTTCAAGGGCTTCCTCGGCCAGCCCGGCTACGCTGTCGCCGGCGCGCTCGGGATTGCCGCCGGCGGCATCCTGTGGTGGGCGCTGATGGTCGTCAACTCCCTCGTCTGGGGTGCGGTCCTCTCGCTCTTCGTCTTCCCGCTGATCCGCAAGCTCCTCAAGTAAGCCGATCAGGCACACGACCATGGACAGAATCCACATTTCGTTGGTTGCGCTTTGCACGGCGCTTTTCTGCGCGGCTGGGTGCGCTTCGTCGCGCAGCTGCGCGGCGTTCGCCGAGTACGACGGCGCGACGGAGGTCGCGACAATGGAGCTCAAGCGCACGTCGCAGAGCTGGGACGGCGCGGAGCTGCCGGACTATCCCGTCGGGAAGCCGGAGCTCGTCGTCAAGCGCTACGTGTTCCCCCGCGGCAGCAAGCTCGGATGGCACCACCATCCCGTGATGAACTACGGCATCGTGCAGCAGGGCGAGCTCACCATCATCGGCGTCGACGGCAAGGAGAAGACCGTCCGCGCGGGCGAGGCGGTCGTCGAGATGGTCGGCACCGTCCACCATGGCGAGAACCGCGGCGACAAGACGGTCGTGCTGGACATGTTCTACGTCTCGCAGAAGGGAACGCCGCTCGCGGTCCAGCACCCCGAGATCGCGAAGTGAGAGCTGCGCGTATCCCCTGCTGCGGAAACATCCTGGGCCTCTGCCGAGGAATGCTCGCCCAATGAAGCGAGGGCTTGTGCTGGAGGGCGGGGCGATGCGCGGGCTGTTCACGGCCGGCGTCCTGGACGTGCTGATGGAGCATGGCGTGAAGTTCGACGGCCTCGTCGGCGTGTCGGCGGGCGCGTGCTTCGGGTGCAACTACAAGAGCGGGCAGATCGGCCGCGTCATCCGCTACAACAAGCGGTTCGCGCGCGATCCCCGCTACTGCTCGTGGAAGTCGCTCCTCGCGACGGGCGACATGTTCGGCGCGGACTTCTGCTACCGCGAGCTGCCGCTGGAGCTTGACGTCTTCGACGCGGCGGCGTTCGCGGCGAATCCGATGGAGTTCCACGTCGTGGTGACGGACTGCGCGACCGGGAAGCCCGTGTACCGGCGGCTCGACAAGGCGGACGCGGCGGCGTTCAGGTGGATGCAGGCCTCGGCGTCGATGCCGCTCGTCTCGCGCCCGGTCGAGATCGACGGCCGCGAATACCTCGACGGAGGGCTTTCGGACGGCATCCCGCTCCGCTACTTCGAGTCGCTTGGCTTCGAGCGCAACCTTGTCGTCACCACGAGGCCGCACGGATACCGCAAGTTTCCGAAGCGGCGGATCGGACTGCTCAGGCCGCTTTTCCGCCATCCCGCCGTCTACCATGCGCTGAAGAACCGCTACAAGTGGTACAACGAGACGCTGGAATACATCGACTCGCGCGTCGCCGCCGGCAAGGCGATGCTTGTCTGCCCGAAGGAGCCGCTGCCAATCTCGCGCGTCTGCCACGACCCTGATTGCATGCAGCGCATCTACGAGATCGGACGAAAGGCCGGCGAAGAAGCCATAGCCGACGCCGCGGCAATTATGGTATAATATGCGAACATGGAGGAGGAAAAGACAGCTGGAGGGGCGGCTCGTCCGCGGCATTTCGTCGCGAACGGGCTTGGCGTCCTTGCGTCCGTGGCGGTGCTGACGTTCGCGGCGTTTGTGGCCTGGTTCCTGCTCAAGGCGCTTGCCTTCGCCTCGCCGGCGCTGGTGCCGGTGCTCCTGGGGTTCTTCCTTGCGCTCTTCTTCCGCCCCTACTACCACTGGTGGCGGCGGCTCGTGCACAACCCGACGCTGGCGCTCGTCGCGATGTGCGCGACGGTGTTCGTGCCCTTTGGCCTTGCGGTGTGGTATGCGGGTGCGCTGGTCGTCGACCAGCTCTCCAACCTCATCTCCCAGGGTCCGCACCTCGCCGCGCAGGTGGCGGCGTGGTTCCGCGAGACCTTCCCGCGCCTCCACTCGCTGCTGGTGCAGATGGGCGTCCCCTACGAGAGCCTCGGCGACATCTACACCCACTACGGCGCGACGGCGCTCAAGGCCGGCACCAGCGCGCTGAAGCTCCTCGGCGTGCTCGTCTCCGCGCTGGTGACGGTGATCTTCTTCGTCTTCTTCCTCACCACGCGCGAGCGCCGCGGCAGCGAGATCGTGGAGGAGCTCGCGTTCCTCAAGCCCGAGACGCGCGCGTTCGTGGCGGAGCAGTTCGACGCGTTCACCGGCATCCTGGTCTCCTTCTTCCAGCGCCAGGCGGTGATCTGCCTCGTGGAGGGCGTGCTCTACGGCGTCGGCTTCACGCTCGTCGGCCTCCCCTATGGCTTCATCGTCGGCTTCGCGCTCGGCGTCATCAACCTGGTGCCGTTCCTCGGCTCGCTCGTCTGCCTGCCGATTGCGCTGCCGCTCGCGTACTTCGGCGCCGGCGGCTCCGGCGTGCGCTTCGCGGCGGTGCTTGCGGTGTGGCTCGCGGGGCAGCTGCTCGACGGCTACTTCATCACCCCGAAGATCCAGGGCGGGCGCACCGGGCTCGGCTATGCCGGGGTGATCTTCTCGTTCTTCCTCTGGTCGACGCTCCTCGGCCCGCTCCTCGGGATGCTGCTGGCGATTCCGCTGTCGGCGTTCTGCGTCGTCTTCTGGCGGGCGCTCAAGTCGAAGTACATCCGCCCCGTGGTCTGACCACCGCACAAGGAATCCCGCCGCCATGTCCGAAAGCCAACCGTCCGAAAACTCGTCCCTGTCGACGCTGATCCTGAAGTCGACGGGCGTCTACTCCGACGAGGCCATCGAGCGCATCGTCTCGCAGCGCGCCGCGAACCCCGGCATGGGGCTCGCCGAGGCGGCGGTCAAGTTCGGCGGCGTGAAGGAGGCGGAGTTCCTCGCCGCCGTCGGGCGCGCGCTCGGCCTCGAGACCGTCGACCTCTCGCGCCAGAATCCGTCCCCCGAGGCGCTGCAGAAGCTGACCGCCGCGGCGGTCAACCAGTTCACCGTGCTGCCGTTCCGCCTCGACGGCGGCACGCTCACCATCGTCGCCTCCGATCCGTTCGACACCGCGGCGGCGGACGGCGCGCGGCTCGCGGCCGGAGTGGCGGTGAAGGTGGCGCTCGCGCCGCGCGAAGAGGTCGAGAAGGCCGTCAAGAAGTACTACGGCGTCGGCGCCGAGGCGATCGAGAAGATGCTCGAGGACGGCCGCTACGAGGTCGGCGACGACATCGGCACGATGACCAAGATCGACGTCAACGAGATGGGCGAGGAGGCGTCGATCGTCCGTTTCGTGAACCAGATCATCGCCGAGGCCGACCGCCAGGGCGCGACCGACATCCACATCGAGCCGCAGGAGACGGAGCTGAGGATACGCTACCGCATCGACGGCATGCTCCACAAGGTGGACGTGCCCCCGCAGCTCAACCGCCTCAAGAACGCAATCATCTCGCGCATCAAGGTGATGGCCAACCTCGACATCGCCGAGAAGCGCCTGCCGATGGACGGACGCATCGGCATCCGCATCGCCGGGCAGGACATCGACATCCGCGTCTCCACCATGCCGGCGGCCTACGGCGAATCGATCTCGCTCCGACTCCTCGCGAAGTCCGGCTCGTTCGTGAAGATGGACGACCTCGGCTTTAACGAGCGCGACTACGAGGTGGTGAACAAGATCATCCACCGCCCGAACGGCATCTTCCTCGTGACCGGTCCGACCGGCTCCGGCAAGTCGACCTCGCTCTACTCCTTCCTCTCCGAAGTCAACAAGATCGACGTCCGCATCATGACCGCCGAGGACCCGATCGAGTACCACATGGCCGGCATCAACCAGGTGCAGATGCAGTCCGAGATCGGCATGACCTTCGCCCGTGCGCTCCGCGCGTTCCTGCGCCAGGACCCGGACATCATCATGGTCGGCGAAATCCGCGACCGCGAGACGGCCGAGATCGCCATCAACGCCTCGCTCACCGGCCACATGGTGTTCTCGACCCTGCACACCAACGACGCCGCGGGCGCGTTCCCGCGCCTCATCGACATGGGCGTCGAGCCGTTCCTCATCGCCTCCGCCGTCGCGGGCGTGATGGGCCAGCGCCTTTGCCGCCGCCTCTGCCCGAAGTGCCGCCGCGAGGTTCCGCTCGACATGAAGTACTACAACCTCGACACGCCGCCGCCGCAGAACACCGTGTTCGAGCCGGACGGCTGCGACGCCTGCACCCGCACCGGCTACAAGGGCCGCCGCGCGCTCTTCGAGGTGCTGGAGGTGGACGAGGACATCGAGGGCGCGATCGTCCGCCGCGAGAACGCCACCCAGATCCGCAACCTCTCGCTCTCGAAGGGCATGAAGACGCTGCGCGAGGACGGCTGGGCCAAGGTGTTCGCCGGGGTGACGAGCGTCAAGGAGATCCTGCGCGTCACGGAGGAGCAGTGAAGCGCCTCCGCCTCAACCCCGACTACCTGCGCCGCCACCTCTTCGCCGCGGTGGTCATGGCCGCGCTCGGCGGCTGGTTCGGCTACGACGGCGCGGTGCGCTATCCAAACATGGCGCCGGACGAGCTCTACCGCTCGATCGAGCAGGCGGAGCCGCCCGAAGGCCTCGACCTCGAGGCGTTCAAGCGCCAGAAGACGAACGCCCAGCTCGGGCTTGCGCTCGTCCTCCTCGTCGCCGCCGGCGTGGTGGGTACGAGGCTGTTCCTCTCCTCGCGGCTCGACTTCGCCTGGGACGAAGCCGGCTTTTCCGTCGCCGGCCGCAGGTACGCGCCTGCCGACGTCGCTTCGCTCGACCGCTCGCGCTGGGAGTCGAAGGGAATCTTGAAGCTGAAGCTTGCGGACGGCGGCTCGGTCGTCCTCGACGCCTGGCACCACCTCGGCGTGCGCGAGGCCGCGGCGGAGCTTTTCCCATTGCCGGACGAAACGAAGAAGGAGGGCTGACATGGCGGCGGTCGACATGCGCGTCAACTTGGGCGGGCTTGAGCTGCGTACGCCGGTGGCGACGGCGAGCGGTACCTTCGGCTACGGCTTCGAATACTTCGGCGCGGTCGACTACGCCAAGCTCGGCGCGGTGACGGCGAAGGGCATCCGGGTGGAGCCGTGGCCCGGCAACCCGATGCCGCGCCACTGCGAGGTGCCGGGCGGGCTGGTGAACGCGATCGGGCTGCAGGGAACCGGGGTGGAGCATTTTCTCGAGGTCACGCTGCCGCGCTACCGCGCGACGGTGCCGGACGCGCCGCCGGTGATCGCCAACATCTGGGGCGGGTCGGTGGAAGGCTACGCCGAGGTCGCGCGGCGGATTGGCGACGCGGTGGCGGCGATCGAGATGAACGTCTCCTGCCCCAACGTGAAGGAGGGCGGCCACACCTTCGGACAGGACCCAAAGGTGCTGTTCGAGGTGGTCTCGGCGGTGCGCGCGGCGACGAAGCTGCCGCTTTTCGTGAAGCTCGCGCCGAACGTGCCGTCGATCGTCCCCTACGTACGTGCATGCGAGGACGCCGGCGCGGACGCGCTTTCGCTCATCAACACGATTCCGGCGATGGTGATCGACGTCGAGCGGCGGCGTCCGGTCATCGCCAACGGCTCCGGCGGGCTTTCCGGTCGCGCGGTGCATCCGGTGGCGGTGAAGGTGGTGCACGACGCGCGCGCGGCGACGAAGCTGCCGATCCTGGCGATGGGCGGCGTCTACGAGGCGAAGGACGCGGTCGAGTTCCTGCTGGCCGGGGCGAACGCGGTCGCCGTCGGCACCGCGCTCTTCTCCGACCCCGGCGTTGTAGCGGCGGTCCACGACGGCATCGCCGACTACTGCGTCCGCCACGGCTTCGGCGCCGTCCGCGATCTGGTCGGCGCGTTGGACAAGTGAAAGCCGAATATGGTATAATTCACAAATTATGTCGATTGTATTAGGTTTACCGAAGGGGAGTCTTCAGGATTCCACGTTCGCCCTCTTCAAGCGGGCGGGCTTCAACGTGACGTGCTCCAGCCGCAGCTACACGCCGTCGATCGACGACGAGGAGATCAAGTGCCGGCTGCTCCGTCCGCAGGAGATGAGCCGCTACGTCGAGCTCGGGCTGCTGGACGCGGGCATCTGCGGCTACGACTGGGTCTACGAGAACGGCAGCGACGTCCACGAGATCTGCGAGCTCAACTACTCCAAGGCGACGTCCAACCCAGTCCGCTGGGTGCTGGCGGTGCCGAACGACTCGAAGATCAAGTCGGTCAAGCACCTCGCCGGCAAGCGCATCTCCACCGAGGCGGTGGGGCTGGTGAAGCGCTACCTGAAGAAGAACCACGTCAAGGCCGACGTCGAGTTCAGCTGGGGCGCGACCGAGGTGAAGGCGCCGGAGCTCGTCGACGCGATCGTCGACCTTACCGAGACCGGCTCGTCGCTCCGCGCGAACAACCTGCGCATCGTCGACACCATCCTCGTCTCCACCACGCGCTTCATCGCCAACAAGGCGTCCTGGAAGAACCGCGCGAAGCGCGCCAAGCTGGAGCAGCTCCGGACGCTGCTCGTCGGGGCGCTCGAGGCGCAGCGGCGGGTGCTCCTCAAGTGCAACGCGCCGAAGGCCTCGCTCGACCGGGTGGTCAAGGCGATGCCGGCCCTGCACGCGCCGACGGTGAACGCGCTGCACGGCGGCGACTGGTTCGCGGTGGAGTCGGTGGTGGAGGAGCGCAAGGTGCGTGACCTCATCCCGGCGCTCAAGTCGGCCGGGGCGACCGGCATCATCGAGCTGCCGCTCAACAAGGTGATTTTCTGAGGCGGTCGAAGTCTTCGCCGCCGCAACCCAAGGAGAAAAGACAAATGGGATCCATCAAGAAAAAGCGCCGCAAGAAAATGTCGAAGCACAAATACGACAAGCGCATGAAGGCGCAGCGGCACAAGAACAAGTAGCGTTAGGCCGAGGGTCAGGAAGGGAATAGGCCCAGCAAAGCCGCCAAATGAGCCAGGAATGGAACATCAGAAGCCGCGGCCACGTCTGTTCTGTCTGCGCCAAACCGCTGGTGGACAAGGCGCCGGTGGTGAGCGCGCTTAGGGAGACGCCGTCCGGCTACGACCGCTACGACTGCCATCCCGAGTGCTGGAAGGCGATGGAGCGCGACTGGGAGCCGTTCTCGGTCTGGGACGGCGTCTACCTTGCGCCGGTGAAGGAACCGAAGAACGAACCGGTGAAGAAGGAGGACGCGGGCGAGCTCCTGCGCCAGCTGATCGCCCTAGACGACCCGACGATGCAGAACGTGGTCTACGTGCTCGCGGTGATGCTCGAGCGCGCGAAGATCCTCGTTGAACGCGACGCGAAGACGCTGGAGGACGGCAAGATCCGCCGCGTCTACGAAGACCGCAAGCAAGGCGACACCTTTGTCATCCTCGACCCGCGCCTCCGGCTCGACAACATCGCCGCGGTGCAGCAGCAGGTCGTAGCGCTCCTTTCCGGCACGAAGACCCTCGGCGAAGTGTCCGGCGGCGACGGCGATGGCGCCGCGCAGGGGGAGTCCGGCACGCCTGCGGATGAGGTACAGCCCGAAACAGCTTGAGGCGCTCAAGGCGGTGGCGGAGGGGCGGATCGTCCCTTCGCTCGTCCGCGAGGAGGACGGCTGGCACGCGCGCTGGCGCGGGCTCGGCGGCGGCGGCGACCAGTTCTGGATCGACGAGTTCGTGCGTTCGGCGGCGATGACGCCGCTCACCGAGGACGCCGAGCTCGACCGCCACGAGACGCTGCACGACGCCTGGATCGCCGCGCTCAGGTCGCGCTCCGGGCTGGTGGCGTGGGACGACGCGGAGTGCGCCGCCTTCGCCGCGGAGCTCGGCGAGTGGAGCGGCGGCGCCGAGGTCGACGCGGAGTCGCGCCGCGGCATCGTCTTCGAGCTCAGGGCGGAAGACGGCCGCTTCGAGGTCGCCTGCCGCGTGCGCCGCTCGCGCCGCCTGCTGCGCGCGCTCGGCCAGGCGGTCGCAGTGTGGCCAGCCCTCTGCGCGCTTGCCGCGCGCGGCAACGGCGGCGAACTCGTGCTTTCCCTTTCGCGCGGCGAGGCCGAGGAGTTCGCGCGTTCCGCCGCGCGAGAGCTGGAGGCGGCAGGCTACCGCGTCGCCGGGCTGCCTCCGCGCGCGGCGGTGACGGCCGAGGCGGACGTGGAGGCGGCCGGCCCCCGCCCGGAGGACGGCGCCACCGCCAAGGGCGCGCGCGCACGCGTGGCGCTCACCGTGCGCGTCGACGGCGAGGTCGTCGGCGCGGACGAGATCCGCTTTCTGCTCGACCAGGGCTCGACGCTCGTCTATTTCCGCGACCGCTGGATCGAGGTCGACCGCGCCGTCCTGCGCGCGGCGCTGCGCGCGCTCGAGAAAGGCGCCCCCGCCAAGGGCGGCGCGCTCGCCTTTGCGCTCGGCGTCGGCCATTTCGGCGGGCTCGAGGTGGAGACGCTGCGCGCGCACGGCTGGCTGCGCGGGTTCGTGAACGAACTCAGGGGCGCTGGCGGCGCCGGGCTGCCGGGCGCCTCCGGCGTCGACGCGCCCGGGCTCAGGGGCGAGCTGCGCGGCTACCAGCGGCGCGGCGTCGCGTGGATGAAGTTCCTCACCGACAACGGCTTCGGCGCACTGCTGGCGGACGACATGGGCCTCGGCAAGACGGTGCAGGCGATTGCGTGGATGCTGGCGACGGCGCCGGCGAAGGCGGCGGGCCCGGTGCTGGTCGTCGCCCCGCTCACGCTGCTCGCCAACTGGCGGCGCGAGCTCAAGGCGTTCGCGCCGTCGCTCCGGGTGTACGTCCACCAGGGCGAGACGCGCCATGTGGCGAGCGGGTTCCTGCACGCGGCGGCGGAGAGCGATGTGGTGCTCACCAGCTACACGCTGCTTGTGCGCGACCACGCGGAGTTTGCCGAGGTGCCGTGGCGCGCGGCGATTGCGGACGAGGCGCAGGCGGTGAAGAACCCCGACACCCGCGCCGCGCGCGCCCTCAAGGCGCTGTCGCCGCCGTCGCGCATTGCGCTTACCGGCACGCCGGTCGAGAACTCGCTCCTCGACCTCTGGGCGCTCGAGGACTTTCTCAACCCCGGGTTCCTCGGCGACCGTCCCGACTTCCGCGACCGCTTCGTCCGCGTCGGCGAGGAAGGCGCGCAGTCGCGCGCCACGGCGCGGCTCCGGCGCGCGCTTGAGCCGTTCGTCCTCCGGCGGCTGAAGACCGATCCCGAGGTCGCCGCGGAGCTGGGCGAGAAGCGGGAGGTGCGCGAGTACTGCACGCTTTCGCCCGACGACCGCCGCGCCTACGAGCGCGCGCTTGCCGACTACCGCGGCGCGGAGCGCTCGCCCGGCGACGCATTTGCGCTCCTCACCGAGCTCAAGCTCGTCTGCGACGGCGAGGGCAAGTTCGAGCGGCTCTGCGAGCTGCTGGAGGCGATCTTCGCGGCGGGCGAGTCGGCGCTCGTCTTCACCCAGTACGCCAAGGTCGGCGCGCGCCTGCGGTCCGCGCTCGCCGAGCGCTTCGGCCGGCGCTTTCCGTTCCTCCACGGCGGGCTCACGGCGGCCGAGCGCGAGGAGGAGGTGAAGGCGTTCGGACGCCCCGACAGCCTCCGCAGCGACCCGCAGGCGTTCATCCTCAGCCTCCGCGCCGGCGGGTTCGGCCTCAACCTCGTGAAGGCGACGCACGTCGTCCACTACGACCGCTGGTGGAATCCGGCGGTGGAGAGCCAGGCGACGGACCGCGCGCACCGCATCGGCCAGCGGCGGGACGTGCTGGTGCACCTGATGATTTCCGAGGGCACGGTGGAGGAGCATGTGGACGAGCTGCTGCGGCGGAAGGTGCGGCTCCAGGACGCGCTGAAGGACGGCGAGGAGTTCTGGCGGACGGTGTCGCTCGACGCCGACGCGGAGGGAGGCGGCGCATGAGCAAGTCGAAGCGATACCCGGTCAGGGTGCCGCGTTTCGCCGCCGGCATCCGCATGCAGGAGACGCGCGGAGGCGCGCGCAGCTGGTGGGCGCGGCGCTGGGCCGCGGCGCTCGAGGCGATGGGGGTGCAGGGCCGGCTTGGGCGCGGGCGCGACTACGCCGCGCGCGGCCAGGTGGTGTCGATGGAGATCGAGGGAAGCCGCGTCGCCGCAAAGGTGCAGGGCGCGAGGGCGACGCCGTATTCGGTGACGCTCGACTTCCGCGCGCCCGTCGGCGAGGACCGCGCGGCGATTGTGGCGGCGATCGCGAAGGAGCCGATTACGGTGGCGCGGATCCTCGCGGACGACCTGCCCGCCGAGGTCGAGGGGATTTTCCGCGCGCGCGGGTACGACCTCTTTCCGGGCGGCAAGCTTGGCCCCGGGAAGTACGACATGACCTCGGCGTGCAGCTGCCCGGACTACGCCAACCCGTGCAAGCACGTGCTGGCCGCGCTGCTGGTGCTGGGGGAGGAGATCGCGCGCCGTCCGTCCACGCTGCTGGCGCTGAGGGGAATCTGGCCGGAGGACCTTGTCGATGAAGATTGAATCCCCGGTATTGCGCCGGCTCGGGCCGGTTCCGTTCTGGCGCGGCACGAAGAAGTGCCTGCCCGAGCTGGACGTTGTCTACCGCCGCGCGCGCGAGGCCGCAGTGCGCGCCCTCGCGGCGGAGTCTGCGGCCGTCCGGCGGCCGCGGCGTGGGAAAGCGTCGGGCATTATGGTATAATACGCGCGTAGGCACGACAAATATGGAGGACGCTTGAAGATAATCGCAGGTCTCGGCAATCCCGGCGCGGAGTACGCATCCACGCCGCATTCCGTCGGCTTCGAGGCTGTGGACGCGATTGCCGCGGAGTTCGGCGGCGCGTGGGAGGAGAAGCGCCAGTACCGCTGCCTCTGGACGCAGGTGCGGATCGGCGCCGAGCCGTGCATCCTCGTCAAGCCGCAGACCTACATGAACCTCTCCGGCGATTCGGTGGCGACGGTGGTGAAGTACCGCAACGCCGCGCCGGCGGACCTGATCGTGGTCCACGACGACATCGACCTCGCGCTCGGGCGCCTGCGCATCCGCCGCGGAGGCAGCTGCGGCGGCCACAACGGCGTCAGGAACGTCATCGAGCGGCTGGGGACGCAGGACTTCGTGCGCGTCAAGATCGGGGTCGGCAAGGACCGCGCCAACGTCGTTGCGCACGTCCTCGGCAAGTTCGACCCGGCCTCGCGGCAGATCGCCGACGCGGCAGTCGCCGCCGCCGCGAAGGCGGTGGTGGCGGTGGTGGGCTCCGGCGTGGAGCAGGCGATGAACCTCTTCAACTCATTCGACGCCAGTCCATGACCGACGCTATCGCCATAGTTCCGGTGTTCAATCCCGAGCCCGGCCTCGTCGCGCTCTGCGAGGGGCTGCTCGGAGAGTTCGCCGGCGTGGTGGTGGTCGACGACGGCAGCGTGGAGGACCGGGAGCGCTTCGGCCTCCTGCCGCCTTCCGTCGTGCTGCTTGCGCACGAGGTCAACCGCGGCAAGGGCAGGGCGATGAAGACGGCGATGGAATGGGTGCTGAAGAACCGCCCGCAGGCGCGCGCGGTGGTGTTCGTCGACGGCGACGGACAGCACTCGCCCGAGGACGCGCGGCGGGTCGCGGAGGCCGCGATCGCGAACGACGGCTGCGCGTTCGGAGTGAGGGACTTCAAGTCGGCCGGGGTGCCGCTCAGAAGCCGCTTCGGCAACGTGCTCACCGCCTTCCTCGTGCGGCTCATCTACGGCTTCGGGATCGAGGACACCCAGACCGGCCTCAGGGCCTTCCCGCTCCGGATGTGCCCCGCGCTCCTCGAGATCCCCGGCGAGCGCTACGAGTACGAGATGCGGCTCTTCGGCCGGCTGTCCGGCGCCGACGAGGAGCTTTGCCAGGTGCCGATCAGGACGATCTACATCGCGAGCAACCGGTCGTCGCACTTCCGTCCGGTCGTCGACTCGTACCGCGTGTACAAGGGGCTGTTCGGCGACTCCGTGGCGCGGATGCTGCGCTTCTCGGCGTCGAGCGTGGCCGGTTTCATCGCTGACAACCTCGTCTTCGCCGTCGCGATGCTCGCCCTGCAGCCGACGGGGATGCTGCGCCGCTGGGAGATCCTCGTCTCGCTCGCGGTGGCGCGCGCCGTCTCGGCTACGCTCAACTACGTCTGCAACCGCTCCTTCGTCTTCCGCAGCCGCACTTCGTTCGCAGGCTCGTTCGTCAGGTACTGGGCGCTGGTGCTGCTCATCGCGGCGCTTTCGTACGTGCTCACGGCGACGCTCTCGGCGCTCCTAGACGTGCGCGGCGCTCCGGTCACGGTGGTGAAGGTAGCGGTGGAGTCCGCGCTCTTCATCCTCTCCTACCGCCTGCAGAAAAAGTGGGTCTTCGGATAGGGATGGAAGCGATGGAAGGGATGGAAGCGACATGACCAAGATTGTCTTGCCTCATTCTGGCTACAGGAAGCTCATCGTATACAAGAAGAGCGATGTGATCTACCAGGGAACGGTTGCCTTCTGCAGGCGGTTTCTGCCGCAGTACGGAGACCGCACCGTCGACCAGATGACGCAGGCCGCGAGGAGCTGCAAGCAGAACATCGCCGAGGGAAGCGCGGCCGCCGGGACGAGCCTTGAAACGCAGATAAAGCTCACGAATGTAGCGCGAGCGACGCTCGACGAACTGCTTGAAGACTATCTCGACTATCTCAAGGCGCACGGCGGCGCCGAATGGGCAATGGACAGCGAGAAGAAGATTGCAGCGCGCGAATTCGCCAAGGAACACTCAGAGTGGGAGGATTGGAAGCCGATTTTCGAGTCGCGTCCGGCGGAGACTCTCTGCAATCTGATGATCGTCGTCATACAGCAAAGCCGCTATATGCTCGACAAGATGCTCAAGTGGCAAGAGGACGACTTCAAGGCGCACGGCGGCGTCCGCGAAAGAATGCACGCCGCCCGCACCGAGGCGCGGGGTGAGTCGTGGGACAACTCCGTCTATTCAATGCTTGACCTTTCCACGACCCCAGCCGACCTTGAAGCGCGTCTTGCGCAGATCATCGACTCAGCTCGTCGCTCGGCCCAGAGCATAAAACGGCGGAAAGGGTGGTAGCGCAAAGCGCGGGTTGTCGGCGAATACCGCGGCAGCCCCCGCGGCGGATTGCGCGGCAGATCCCGCGGCAGTTTGCCGCGTCGCGTCGTCTTGCCCAATCCCTTTCATCCCTTCCATCCTTTTCATCCCTTTCCCTCCACGAGCCTCCATCCTTCGCCCTGTCCTGGAGGGTGACTTGTAAAGGGGGTGGGCCAGCAAAAACGCCTTAAGCCACCTTGGCCATACGTGAATCGTAAGCATATGCGGTTTCTCCGTTGAGTGATTCCCTGTGGATTGAGTTGTTGCAGTTCTCCAGCTGCTGGATCTGCCGTCTTGCGAAGTGTCCGAGCTCCTTTGCCTCCGCCGCCTCCTTCGGCCTGTCCCTGAGCTGCCTTCTGCCCGGCACCGTCCTCGCTTCGTGCGCAGGCCTTGGCGGTCTTCGCCGCCGTCCCGGGTGGTATGGCGTCTGGCCGTGGAACACGCCCATGTCGCCCGCCTCTATGTGGTTGTAGAACGTCTTCAGGCACGGGACGTCCCT
>JAEIGA010005290.1_pt1 | contig 19781 bp, 6 predicted proteins | sample 9270691 | NCBI WGS metagenome assembly JAEIGA01 (sample SAMN17057246, study PRJNA624740) | gut metagenome | biome: biome; isolation source: fecal sample | host: Bos grunniens | place: China: Xizang | collected 2019 | reverse complement strand
CTATTTCGTCTTCGTTTAGTGCAAGACCTTCTTGTTGGTTGTAAGAAACGATGTCTTCAATATAAACGATAGGTTCTGGTTGTTTGTTAATGGTAAATAATTCTTGGTCTAGGCCAGAATATTTGCGTTGCAACATAGGGTCGAAGCTGCTGTCGCCTGTGTTTGCGTAATATTCCTCGATACGTTTAATGCCTGTTAAACCCATGTTTTGGGTAATTTCCACAGCATTGGTACTCCAAGGAGTAATCATTTCACGGCGTGGACCAATGAATTCGCCACTAATTTCTGTCTCGCTAAGAATTTCTGCATTGTCAAATAACCAACATAGTTTATTTGCGTCTTCTGCACTGAAATTCATTTCTGTATCTACAGCCAAAATAGTATTGGCAGGAGTCTTAAAAAATACTATCATGATATATATAAATTATTCAATCTGCAAAGTTAATAAAAAAAACTAAAAAATTACTTATACAATAGAACTTTGTTTCCGTTTGTGGTGATGAGGCAATCTTCTTTGTATGGTTTTACAGTGCCAAAATAACCCAAAGATGAACTTGCACTATATCGAGCATATGCTTTGCGATAGTTTACAAGATTGTGAAGCACCCAGGTGCTTGTTTTGGTGTCGAATGTGGCAAGTTTACTTCCTGAAGCAAGCATTACAGGGCGTTCTCCGCCAGAAATACTATTGTCTCTTAGGTAAATTTTAAAGTCTTTGTCGTATGCTTCAAAGCCATTTTTATCGTAGAACATATAATAAATTCCAGCTCTACCTTTGTAAACTGTGAAATCGAAATCATTGTTAAAGTCTTTAATTACAGACTCTTGTACTTGGTTGTTTGTATAAATAAATAGGATTTTTCCGTTTTCGCCTGCGGTAATAAGTCTATCTTGTGAACCCACTGCATCTGCAAAGAAATTTGTTTTAATTCCTTTTGTTTCACCTTTTGGTGTAACCCTATTTTCGCCTCTACGGTTTAGGATGATAGCCTTTTCGCCGTCGGTAGTAACGATATAGTCTTTGCCTTTAATGTTGAAATATTGAAGTGGGGTAGTAATATCGGCTGTGTTAGAGAAATTCCAGTCTGATGGCACTTCACCTTGCATGTTTAGTAGTAAAACATCTGCATCAGAGGTAGGAATCATAAAACGATAGTTTTTATTTTTATCGTAGTCAAATACACTTAGTCCCACAATGGCTTTTTTAGATAATGTTTTTGGATAATTTTTTAGGAAATTACCATTTCTATCCACTATGTATAGTTTGTTTTCGGTTACGAACGCCATTTGTAGTTTGTTGTTTTTAAGCATATCCACTTGGTGAACGTTTCCTATTATGCTGCCGTCGATAGATTTCTTCCAAAGTATCTTTCCGCTGTTTGAAATTAGGTAAATTTGGTTATTTTCATCTTGTATAAATATCTCATCCTCACCGTTGTAGTGGTTTTTCACTATCTGAGGATTGATAATAGCAGGAGCGTCTAGATTAACACTCCAAGCGGGAGTGTTAATTAAGTGAGGAGTTAGGAGTTGGGAGTTAGGAGTTATTTTTCCTTTCTCCTTTATCATTTCTTCTTTATTTTGATTCTCAGCAATCAACTCTTCACTATGTTTCAACTCCTCACTCTTAACATTACTCACTTCGTTCGTGATTTCTGGCTGCATTATTCCCTGACGGTCATCAAGACGTCCTAATTCATATATTCTGTCGTATTGCAAGAAAAAGTGTTGATAAGTGTTGCCGTTAGGCGTGTTTTCTGCTTGTAGGCAGAAGGTAGAGAAGTTTTTCCAAAGGTTTTCGTTTTTCTTAATCTCCGCAGTGAATTCTTCGGAGAAAAACTCTTTAGCATTACGAATAACGTATGGAATATTTACGTAAAAAGACAAATTTGCTATGCTAAGCAGAGTTCTGTTTGCGTCTCTAAAGTTTGGTGCGCATTGCAGGGTTTGAGTGTTTGCGTTGCGCGAAGCGATATAAGTTAAGAAATTGATCGTAGGGGCAATAATAAGTTTATTGTCCACAATAGTCATATATTCGTCTTCTAATAAAAATTGTTTGCCAAAAACAGATGCTGCAAATCCATTTTGATTGAAATGGTATATGTCTAAGCCATTTTTCTTTATAAGTTTTGCTTCGCTGTCTTTGTCGTTTACCATATAGTTTAGCTTTTCAGCAGCTTCGTTTGCTGAGAAAAGTTTTACAATTACAAATTCATCGATAGGAGAGCGTCCGTATGCAATTTCTCCATCGAAAAACTGACGGAAAAACAGTAGTGGATTTTCGCCTGTGTTGGTTTCTAAGGAAACTAGATTGCCGTAGGCGTTGTAACCCACATCGTGTTTATTTGAAAAACTATCTATTGCTTGGGTGTATTCATCTACGTCTGAAAGCGCATAATGCTTAAAGAAATAGGTGTTGTATGGCATACGACTTGTAAGTGTATTTAGGGTGTATTCTTGTTTTGAAAATACGTTTAAAAAGTCTTGTTCGCCTCCGCCTTCGGCAAAACCATTCACCACAAGTTTGTCTTCAAGCACTTCAAGATCGAAACCGCACCAACGTGCATAATGGTTTATATCGTGAAGGTTAAATATTTCTTTAAACGACTCATTAATAGTGTTTTGAAATGACTGGATGTTTACAAACCAGTTTACTAATGCGCCATCGCCTGCAGAATTTTTTATTTTGTTGAAACCTTCTTCTTTATCCATTAAAGAGGTTTCTGTAGAAAGTTGGATAATAGATTTTTCTACCAAAGATTTGTCGTTGGAAATAAGAAGAATATCGCTAGGGTAGGCAAAATATAATTTGTTTGGAATGTTTTTTGAAAGTAGTTCTGTGATTGCTGTTTGTTCATTGTTAGATACTTGTGCGCTCCAAAGGTGTTTACCATCGGCGTATGAACTCAAAACAATTTTTCTACTTTTAAGCACACTGTTAATGTCTGGATTTGCTTCTTTAAGCGAATCTACAAGCGTAAAAATTGTGTTTAGAGTCTTTAGCTCGCCAAGAAGGCTAAGGTCTTGCCAATAATTATTGTTGTATAGTAAAGCTTGTGATAGCCCCTCTGGGTTGTTTATTTTGATAATACTAACTGGCACTTCTGGGAATGAACAGTATATGTCACTCTCTTTTGAAATGGTATTAGATTTTAGCGACACTATGCCAGAAATGGTTGCAGCAACGGCGACTACAGCTATACTAATTATAATGATTATCTTTTTCATTAAGTTAGGAGTTAGGAGTTAGGAGTTAGGAGTTAAAAAGAATATCCTAGTCCTAATTCAAAGAATTCAACTTTTTGTAAATGTGTTTTGAAACTTAGGTTTACCAAGAAATTTGGTGTGAAGTGGTATTTTACCCCAATGCGGAAGTAGTTCCAACCATCTTCTTTGTTTATATCGTAAGGATAAATAAGTCCTTTCTTTTTGGGTGTTTCGCCTTTGTTAAGTGCTTCCAAAATTTCGCCTCCAGGTTCCATATTTTTCACTGGGTCGTAAAGATAAATACCAAAATGGGCGAAAATTCCCACTTTGCCTATTGTAAGCTCGTTGGCAATGTTAAGGCCAAGTCTTAGTTTGTTTTCAAAATTGTTATTTGGAGTAAATGTACGTCCAAAATAAGTGTTTTCGTCTGTCCAATAATATTTGCCAGCCTCATTTTGGGCTACCGTTTGTGCGTAAGCACCATCGTAAAATAGGTCCAAACCAACACCTATTCTATGTTGACGGCATGTGTGATAATACCCCTCAAGATTCAAACTCGCTGTGCCAAAATATTTTGTGTCCTTATAATATAGTTTTTTTACGCCTCCGCTCAAAATTACCTCGCCAGACCAACGTTTCGTTAAATTAGGAATGTGGACGTGTTGATGACCGTTAGGGAATAATGAGGAATTAGGAATTGAATATTCCTCATTCCTAATTTCTAATTCCTCATTAAATAAGTATTTAAGGCCTAAGTACCCATTAAACATATTAAGTCCTGCGTTTGGTTGACTTGTGCTGGCACTTGAAATGTGATTGAACATTACATCGGCTGTGAGGCTAATGTTTTTATGCACAGGTACTTCTATATTTAAGCCTGCGGCAATAGCAAAGTTAAATACTCCACCAATTGCAAAATTGTATTCGCCTGCTTTTTGTTTTATGGCGCGAGGGTCGGCAATGGCGGCTTCTATGTCGCAAGGCTTGGTAGCAAACGCAGCACCCATACCCATTTTGGCATTGAAACGTATTTTTTCACTATTAACCATTGGTATATTAATGTATGGGTAAAGTGAAATCATCTGACCTGTTATTTCTGGGTTGCCTAGGTCTAATACTTGCAAGGCAAAGCCCACATCTGGCATATTAAAATCTTTTTGCCATTGTTTGCTGCCGTCGCTAGCAAGCTCAAAAGCAATTTCTCCACCCAATACAGGACCTTTTGTAATAGGTTTTATAATGCTAGCATCGTGTGGATAAATCCAACCACCAATAAATTGCCCTTTGATTTTATAAGCCGCAAAATCTGCAGCTTGTAGGGCCGTGCAAAATAAAAGTAGTATATATAATAGGTATTTTTTCATAATTTTCTAAAGTCCCACAAATATAATGAAAATTTTCCAAACCTAATTATTTTTACTATATTTGCCTTTCGTTTGCAATAATAATGCAAGAGCTTAGATAAACAATTAAAAAGAACGCAGATGTTTGCTGTTTTAGAAAAAGAATTACGTTCATTTTTTTCCACTCTTACCGGACCAATAGTAATAGCAGTATATTTAATTCTTACTGCATCGTTTTTGTGGCTTATACCTGGAGAAAATAATGTGTTATGGGGTGGTTATGCCAACCTAGACGGTTTGTTTGCACTAGCGCCATGGCTGTTTTTATTCCTTGTGCCTGCCATTACTATGAGAACATTCTCCGACGAATATAGGCAGGGTACTGTGGAAATTTTAAGAACACGACCAATTCATCCATATAGCATTGTTGTTGCCAAATATCTGGCTTCGCTTATAATAGTATTAATAAGTTTATTATTTACATTATTCTATTTATTAGCAGTCTGTTATCTAGGAACTCCGTTTGCAAATATCGACTTAGGTGGATTTTTTGGTTCGTTTATCGGCTTAATATTTTTAGCCTGCCTTTACACTGCAATAGGTGTATTTTTCTCATCACTTTCGGATAATCCTATCATATCATTTGTTGGTTCGGCATTTCTTTGTTTTATCTTTTACTATGGATTTGAAATGTTGTCATTTCTTCCAAATAATGTAAATGTAAAAGATTTTATTTCGTCTATGGGCATAGCTAGTCATTATGACTCTATGAGCCGTGGAGTGATAGATTTCTCTGATATTTGGTATTTTATAACTATTAGTAAATTCTTCCTTCTAATAACTTTTAGAAAAAGATTCCCAATAAAATTATTGGCGGTAGCCTTTGGACTAGTGTTGACAAATATTTTTGCATCAAGTATAGTTTTACGTCTAGATTTAACAGCAGAAAAACGTCATAGCATATCAGAGAGTACAAAAAAACTGCTTAAAAACCAAGAAAAGGGTGTTAAGGTGGATGTGTATTTAGATGGTGATATGAATGTTGGCTTTTTAAGATTGAAAAAGTCTGTTCAGTATATCCTAGACGAGATGAATAGATATGCAGAAGTAGGAATTAAAGTGGAATTTACCGACCTCCTTAGTGATGCTACTTCTGAAAAAGAAAGAAATCAAATCATGTCAAAAATGCAGAGAAAAGGGCTTTCTCCTACCATGGTGCATGATTATGATAATAGCGGAAATACACTACAAAAAGTGATTTTCCCTTGGGCTGTATTTTCTTGTGCTGGGGATACTATAAATGTGCCACTACTTCAGAATATAGCAGGCCGCTCAGGCGATGAAAACCTAAATTCATCAATTGAAAATCTTGAATATGCCTTTACAGATGCTCTTAGAATTTTTACACAAAAAGAAGTAGTTAAAGTGGCATTTCTTGAAGGTCATGGCGAGGCAGAGGAACACTTCGTCTATAGTCTAACAGAGAGTCTTTCTCGTTATTATCAAGTGGATAGAGGTGTGTTGGGCGATGATCCAAATATCTTAAACGATTATAAAGTAGTAATAATTGCAGAACCTCAAACTGAGTTTTCTGAGTCTGACAAATATATTCTAGATCAATATATTATGCGTGGCGGACGTGTTATTTGGCTAGTGGATGGGGTGGCAACAAATGGTGAAGTAGGCAAGCCTAATGATTTAGGGCTGACAGACCAACTCTTTACATATGGTGTGCGCATTCAACCTATGATGCTACTTGATATTCAGTGTGCTACTGTGCCAATTAATACCTCAATGGAGGGTCAGGTGCCAAATTTTGTTCCTATGCCATGGTATTATTCTCCGCTGCTTATGCCAATGCCAGAGCATGCAATTACTAGAAATATTGCTCCTGTAAAAGCTGAGTTTGCTTCTTATATAGAAAAAGTTGGCGAAAATGACTCCGTATCGGGTACAGTATTGCTTTGTACTTCGTCTAAAACAGCGCTTGAAAAAGCACCAATGTCACTCAGAGCAGATATAGTAAATCTCTCTCCAGAGTCACCATATTTTGCATACTCTTATATGCCTGTGGCTGTGCTACTTGAGGGTAAATTTAAATCGGTTTATGCCAATAGACTTGCTCCAGAAAACATCATTACAGGAGGTAAAAAGCCTATTAAGCAAAGCGAAAACACCAAAATGTTAGTGGTGGCAGATGGTTCAATTGCACTAAATTCGCTTCAAGGTTTTGCCTCTGGCTATGAACCGCTTCCTCTAGGCTACGATAAGTATATGAAAATGCAGTTTGGGAATAATGATTTTATGCTAAACGCAGTAAATTACTTAGCAGACGATGGCGATTGGATGCAATTAAGAAATAAAAAAATAAGCCTTCGCATATTAGATAAAGAAAAAATTGCTAGAAATGGCGAGTTTTGGAAATGGTTCTGTATCACCGTTCCAGTTTTATTGTTAATAATTTTCTCGGTAGGATTCCAATTTGTTCGTAAAAATCAAAATACTAAATAGGAATTTATCTATAAAAATGATATTTTTGCATAACTAAATACATCGGTCCCTGAGCTTGTCGAAGGGCTCAGATGTCATTAATCCAAACAATAACAAAAAATCAATATATGAAATTTACAGTATCTTCAGCAGAATTTTCAGAAAGACTTCAACAAGTCCTTCATGTGATGTCGTCAAAACCTATCACACCAGTATTTAGTTTTATAAAATTTGACCTTGTAGGAAATGTCTTAACCCTTACAGGTTCAGATGGTGATGTAACATTAAAAGCTACAATGAATGTAGACGAGCCAGAAGGTGAAGGAAGTTTCTTAATTTTAGGAAACCAACTTAGTTTCTTATCAAAATTTGGAAACCAATCATTATTATTTACAATTGATGAACGCAGTTATTCACTAGAAATTAAATCTTCTGCTGGTAAGTACAATTATATAGGCAATTCTGCTTCTGAATTCCCAGATCCTAGAGAACTTGGCGAAAACAAAAGAGAAGTAAAAGTAGAAAGTTCTATGATGCTAGAAGGTATTGCTAGAACAGTGTTTGCTGCTGGTACAGACGAATTACGTCCTATTATGATGAGTGTTTGTATGGATGTGACCGATGATGGTATTTATTTTGTAGCAACAGATGCTCACAAACTTTCTATGATGAAATATACTTCAGTTTCCGCAAACGAAAATAGCAGACTTATCATTCCATCTCGTACAGCGGGTGCTCTTAAGTATATGCTATCAAAATGTAATGGTGAATTAAATATTAGTTTCGATTCAAATACCATTTATGTTCAAGCAGAAAACTATCTATTAATCAGTCGTTTGGTTGAAGGTAATTATCCAAATTACAAGAGTGTAATTCCTAGAGATATGCCAGTGTCTATCTTTGTTAATACAGACGTATTAAGAGTTGCTCTAGACCGTGTAGCTGCTTGTGCTACAGCAAGCCACCTAGTGCGTGTTTCTGTTTCTGGAAATAACATTCACCTACTAACTCAAGACCTAGACTATTCTGCTTCTGGCGAAGAAAATGTAGAATGTACACTTAATGGCAGTGATGGTTTAGAATTTGGTATAAATGCAAACCTAATGCTTTCCATTCTAGGTGCTATGAATTCAGTTAGCGAAATAGAAATCAAAATGCTTGATGCTACAAGACCTATTTTAGTGTTACCAGTTACACAATCAGAGGGGGCGGAGTTGACAATGTTGTTAACCCCAATGACACTGTAAATAACTATTTTATGATGATCCTAAAAGAATTATTTAGGGAGCATTGAACTCCCTCCTTTAAAACTAATTCTTTAGGGAGAATCAACTAAACGTCTAGATAATTTAATATGAATTTAAATTTAAAGAATCCGATTATATTCTTCGATCTTGAGACTACAGGGTTGGATGTTTGCAAAGATAGAATTGTGCAAATTGCATATATCAAAGTAAATCCTAACGGCACAGAAGAAGAAAAAAACTATTTAGTAAATCCAGAGATGCCTATTCCTGCAGAAGTAACTGCTATTCATGGTATTTCTGATGCAGATGTGGCAGACAAACCTACTTTTAAAGAACTTGCAAGTGTGCTTGTAAAAGATTTCAAAGGTTCTGATATTGCTGGTTTCAATTCAAATAGATTTGACATTCCACTTCTTGCAGAAGAATTTCTTAGAGTAGGTGCAGATATCGACCTTTCACGTTGCAAAAAGATAGATGTTCAAACTATTTTCCATAAAAAAGAACAACGCACTCTTACAGCGGCGTATAAACTATATTGCGGAAAAGATTTGGATAATGCTCATAATGCTATGTCTGATACTCGTGCTACTTATGAGGTTCTTAAAGGTCAGCTAGATAAATATCCAGACCTAGAAAATGATATGACATATTTATCTGAATATACTTCACACAACAAGAATGTAGACTTTGCAGGTCACTTGGTGTATAACGAAAAAGGTGAGGAAGTAATCAACTTCGGAAAATACAAAGGCCAACTTGCAGAAGTGGTCCTTAAAAAAGACCCTGGTTATTTTGGTTGGATTACACAAGCAGAATTTCCTCTTACAACAAAACAAGCATTTACTCGCATTATGTTAAAGAGCAAAATGTAAAGAAAATACTATTGCACAGAAGATTGTGAAATGTGCAGTATTTTAACATTTAAAATAAAAATCTCCGTTTCTAAGCAGAAATGGAGATTTTTTTATGCAGATTATTGTAAATAAAGTTTAAATTTGCAAATTAAGCATAAACGTTTGCATTTATAGAAAGAAAATAAAACAAAATAAATTAAATACTTATGAAAAAATCATTTAAGAAATCAATTCTATTATTGTGGTTCGCTCTGCTTGGTTTTATAATGCCAATGCAGGTAAGTGCGTATTACATTGCAGGTTGGGGTGGTGATTGGAACCATAGAGAGATGGGTAACAATCAATATACCTATTATGCACAAACTGCAGGAGATTATCAATTTAAAATCTCAGAACAAGCCAATTGGAATAAACAATGGGCTTGTGGTACAACAGTGAATGTATCAGGTGTTGTGACAAAGAACAGTTGCAACAATGGAGATAATATTTCAGTTAAACTAACTAAAAATGCTGATGTTACCATTTCGTTTAACGGTAGTGTTATTACAGTTACTGCAACTGAAATAACAGCTGCATTGGATGCTTACCTTAAAGGTTCATTTGATACTTGGGGTACAGGTAAACAAATGACAAAAAATGGTGACCAATTTGAACTTAAAAATGTTCAATTAACAGCAGATACCCAATTAAAAATTAACTATGCAGCTAATGTTTGGGCAGGTTATGACCAAGTTAAAAGTGGTGATAAAGCCGATTTTTGCACTAGAGGAACTGGTGGAGATGATAATAACATCATAATTTCAGTTACTGGTACCTATAGTTTCTACTACAAACAAGCATCAAATGAAATCTATATGGTGTTGGAGTCTTCTGGAGATACAGGTGAAGATGACGGACAAGATAGCTATCTAGAGGCTCTTCAGTGTGACGCATCAAACACTAGAATAATCTTTACAGAAGACTTTGGAACATTCTCTGATATTAAGGATAGAACTTCATATTCAAAATCTGGTACTGGCTTCACAGCAAAAGTTCCTACTTCTTCATACACAGCAATGACCACTTCATGTACAGCAATTAAGGACGCAGGTTACTATGCAGTACTAGCAAATCCTTTTTATGCAGGTTGTGGAGAACAGGCTCAAGGTGATACTCATGCCTGTGAATGTAATGATAGTCAATGGTATCAAAATATACAAGATCATACCGAGGGTGATACTAATGGTGGTATGTTGTTCTACAACTGTAGAGATGGTAAAAGTCAGACAGATATCTTATATGAATCTACTGTAGATGTATGCCAGAATACATTTATAAACTTCTCTGCATATATAGCATCTGCTACAGCTAGTGGTAGAGGTTGTGATGTAAAAGCAAAAGTAAGATTCATTCTTTACGACGCTACATCAAACGAAGAATTATCTCGTTATACAACAGATTATATTCCACTTGAAGAAGGTAAATGGGAAAAAATTGCGGTAATGTTTAATTCAAAGTCTGCAAGTAAGGTTACTTTGAAATTATTAAACTTAGCAGCAGAAGGTTGTGGTAATGACTTACTACTTGACGACGTTACATTTAGTGTTTGTACTCCACAAGCAAATTTAGTTTGCTCAAATGGTACAGAAAAATTTACTATTATTCCTGGACAAAAGGAAACTCTTACTGCTTCTATCATTAGTGGTGTAATGGAAAATCCATATTACTTATGGCAATATCAATCTAATAAAGCAGGTTGGATGCCTATTGGCCAGCCAGAAGTAAACAAAACAGAATTAGAAGTAATTCCAGAAGCAAATCCTACTTTGTATCGTGTAATTATTGCAAATACAGCAGAAGAGGCAATAAATATTGCAAGTCAAGGTAACCCTTCTGCTTGCGGTATGTATGCTATTACCAATACCGTAACAGCTAATGTTACAAACTTAGGATTAATTTCTAACTTGTCAGATGGAAGTATCTGTGCTGATGGGGTAGATAAAAATACTCTTACACTTAAAGTAACAAACCCACTTAATGTGGCAGTGACTGGAGTGAAAGTGGCAGTTGAGATTCCAGAAGGTGTAACTGCTTACAATGCAGGAACAACCACGGTATTTACTGGTTTTGCAGAGTTTGACTTAGCTGCAAATGCTTCTAAAACTTTAACATTAGATTTAAAATCTACAGCTGCAATTACTGCTTCTCAAATTAAATCTATTAAATCTTATATTGCAAAAACATTTGACCTAACATGGGATTCTGCGTCTGCCCTTGTTAAAGCATCAAGTGACATTACAGTAAATCCTATTCCAACTGCAAAATTTGCAGTTGCAAGTGAAAATATCTGTAAGGGAAGTACAACAACAGGAACAAATGTTATAATCTCAAATGGTTCTCCCAATTATACTTTAACTATTGGTGGAACAAATTATACAGCAACCACTTCTCCATATTTGTTTGCTGTAAATCCTACTTCTACAACTACATATACATTAACTAAAGTAATGGATGCTAAAGGTTGTTACTCAACACCAACTAGCAATAATACTGTTACTGTAAATGTAGAAGAAATCAAAATTACAACTCACCCTGCATCAACTTCTGTTTGTGTGGGTGCAGGAGCAACATTCTCTGTAGTTGCATCTGGTGTAGATAAATATCAATGGCAAGTAAGTTCAGATAATAGCAATTGGAATAATATTTCTGGTGCAACAGCTTCTACATACACCATTTCTGCTACTACAACTAATGATAATAACAAATATTATCGTGTAGTTGTAAGCAAAGATGGAGGTAAATGTGAGCAACAAGAAAGTAATTCTGCTATGTTGACTGTTAAAACAACTGCACTTCCAAACTTAACAAGAGCAGAATACAAAGAATGTGCTACAAGTGGTAATGTTCAGTTAAGTACTTTATTCTCTGGTACAAACCTAAAATTCTATTCAGATGCAGCATTGACCAACCAAGTTACTACATTCTCTGCTTCAGAAGTAGTAACAGGCAAAAAATATTATGCTACTCAAACAATTAATGGTTGTACAAGTGCAGCAACAGAAATTTCAGTAACAGTACTTGAACTACCAAAATTAACATTAGCAACAACAGATAAAAATGCAATTTGTGGCACAGAAAATAATTCTAAAGCTACATTAACATACAAATTTGAGGGAGGTAAAGCTCCATATATCTTGTCTGTACAAAGAACAGAAGATGGTGGAGTAACTGAAACTATTACTCCTTCGAATCTTTCTGCAACAGGTACTTATACACTACAACCAACAACAAAAACTACTTACAAATTTACTCAAGTAGAAGATGTTAATGGTTGTGTTAGCAAGTCTACATCTGGTTTGGTAGATGATGTTGTAATTGATGTTAAACGTTTAAGTATTACATCAAACTTAAATGACGAAAGTGTTTGTGCCGATAAGAAAATTACATACACCATTGGTGCAGAAGGGGATGATATTAAATATCAATGGTTCCAATCTACAGACAATGGTGCTTCATTTAACAAAGTAGGAACAAACTCTAACACTTATACCACAGGCAATTTTGCAATGGGAGACAAAAAACAATACAAAGTAGTTGTTTCTCAAAATCCAGAAGTATGTTCTAGTATAACAAGTGCAGTGTCTAAAGTTACAGTAAATGACTGTTCTTCATTTGAACTTGTATATACTTCTGATAATAATGTAGTTTGTAAAGAAGATCAAATTGAGTTAAAATTAACTCTATCAAACAACTCTGATATTGATGCTACAAATGTAACAGTAAATATTTCAAATATTGCAAATCAATACTTCGTATCGTCTTCTTCAACTACTTATAATCACGTAGCAGGTACTTGGACAATTGCAAGCTTAAGAAAAGGTGATAGCGTTACGTTAACTATTATATTAAAAGGTACAACAGTTGTAAAAGATGTGGTATCAGTTGCTTATATCAGCAAATCTGGTTCTACTACATACACAGAAACTACAACTCAAGCCAAAGATACTGAGAACATTACAGTTAAAGGAATTACTGCTAAGCCTTCTGTTACAAACTATGCGGCTTGTCCAGAAGTAGGTATGTTGAATCTTGCAGAACAAGTTACTTCGGATAAATCTGGTCTAGTATTCTATACAACAGAAGATGGATTATCAAGCAAAACTCAAGCTGATAAAAACGCAGTAGGAACTACATCATATTGGGTTACAAATACAAAGACTGGAGAATGCGAAAGTGAAAGAACAAAACTTGATATTTTAGTTTATCCTCAACCAACCGCTAAACTTACTGGTGATGCGACAATCTGTAATGGAGAACCTGCTTATTTAACAATTAAATTGTCTGGTACTCCTAGATATACTGTTACATATGCAGCAAATGTAGATGGTACAGAAACAGATAAGACATTAAATAAAATTTCTGATAGTGAAATCAGTGTACCAGTTTATCCAACTGAAACAACAACCTATTCTCTAAAAGAAGTAATTGATGGAAATTCTTGTAAGGCAACACTTACAGGCATTGCAAAAGTTGTAGTTAATGATAAAGCAGAAATTTCAATCTCGGCTCCAGAACCTATTTGTGCTGGTGATCCTTTGGATTTAACAAATAAGGTTACAATTGTTACTAATGGTTCTACTGTTACCAATGGTAATTGGTATTTGGATGATGCTATTTATACAGAAGGTTCACCTGTGCCTTATGAAAAAAATGGAGCTATATTAAAATACAAAGCAACAAGTTCTTGTGGTGGAACAATTGAATCTACCAATAGTTTTGCAATAACTGTTAAAGCACAAGCAAATATTACTATCACAGCTCCAGCAGATCTTTGTATACAAGACCCTCTACAACTACAAGCTCCAACAATAAACTATAATGGATCAACAGTTTCTGGTGGTAAGTGGTATTTAGATGGTGAAGAATATAATGGTGCAGACTTGGTTTACAAAGATGAAGCTTATACTCTTCAATACAAAGCAAATAGTTCTTGTGGTGGCGAAACCAAATCAAACGAAGTTACATTTAAAGTTAAGGATAAACCAACTATTAATTTAACAGAAGTTGATCTTGGAGAATTGTGTGCAGGAACAGAATTGGATTTACCAACTGTAACAACAAAAGAAAATAATTCAACTATTTCATCACAAGGTTGGTTGTTGGAAACATCTTCTATAACATCACCAATCGATGCATTGTCAACAGATGTTCACGATGGTAAAACAATTACATATACAGCAACAAACGAATGTGGAACAACCAAAGTAGATTATACCACATTAAGTGTAAAAGATTGTGCAGATTTTACTTTGACATTCGATCTAGATAATTCAAATCCATGTTTTGAAGATGAAATAACATTAACAGCTACTATTACCAACAATGGTGGTTCAGATTTAAGTAATGTAGTTTTATCTCTACAAGGACCTAATGCTCAAGCATCTGTAACATCTTCTACATCTGGAGATATAGTATCAAATTACTCTGCAGGTGTATGGACAATACCAACATTTACATCAAAAGCAACAGCAACACTTACTATTAAATTCTCTGCACAGGCATCTGAAGAGTTGAAAATTTATGTGTCAGGATCAAATGGAGTTTCATATGCTTCATATGCAGAAAGCCCTGCAAAAGATACAGAGGAATTAGTAGTTAAAGAGATTTCTGATAATGTAGAGATATCAGATAATTATATAATGTGTCCAACAGAGTCTTCTAGTACAATGTTCTTGTCAGACTTTGTTATCTCAAATCAAGATGGATTGAAATATTTTGATAAAAATGCTGATGGAACATATACAGCATTAACATCAGAGCCTACATTTGATACATCTTTGGAATTCGCATCTCACACATATTATATAACAAATACCGAAACAGGAAAATGCGAAAGCACCACTCCAACTCCTATTACAATAGAAATTTATAAACCAGTAAAAGCTTCTATTTCTGGTTTATCACCTCTATGTAGTGGAGAAACATCTAATGTTAATATAACATTGGAAGGAACCCCAGAATTTACTGTAGTTTATAATAATGGAACAGCAGATATAACCCAAAAGACTAGTGAAACTACATTAAATATTGCTGAGTCTTTGTCAAGTACTACTACATACAAATTGGTCTCAGTAACAGATATTAATAATTGTTTTGCTTACTTGAATGGAACAGAATTTGTTACAGTAACAGTAAATCCTCGTCCAGAATTGGTATCATTCGAAATAGAAGATTCTGATGATATTATTTGTGAAGGAGAATCAACAAATCTAAAAGCAACATTTACTGGAACATCTCCATTCACATTCAAAATGAATGGAGAAGAAAAAACAAGTGATGCAAACGAATGGTCAATGACTATTTCTGATGCAAAAGAATATGTGATTACAGATTTGTCTGATGCAAATTGTTCTGCAGAAACTATTTCAAATAATAGCGTAACTTTAACAGTAGAAGAATTGCCAGAATTAACATTATCTGCAACAGATGTGACACTAAATTGTACAACTTCAACTGCAACAATTACTGCTTCTGGAGCATATAAATACGAATGGTCTTATTTAGACCAAACAGGTGCAACACAAACAAAATCTGGATCTACATTGGCACTCCAACAAACAGACCCTGAAGTGTCAAGTCTAGTTACAGAATATACTGTTTACGGATATTCAGAAAACGCAAATTGTAAATCAGTAGAAGCTAAGACTGTTAAAGTGACAGAAGACTTTGTGAAACCAGTAGTTGATATTAAAATATCAGAGACTGCAGACGGTACTATACCAGAAAGATTGGACTGTTATCAACAAAATATTAAGTTGGAAGCCGATTTAACAAATAATAAAGAAACTATAGTAGAATATATCTGGAGTAGTGGAAGTGATAATAACACAACTTTGATAAATAATCCAGGTGCATATACCTTGCAAGTAAAAGGCGAAAATGGTTGTATTTCTGATGTTGCTACTGAAACTATTGAACAAAACATAGTGAAACCAGAAATTTCTATCGAATCTTACATTACAGATCCTGTTACAGGTAATATAATTCCTACAATAGAATTGACATGTGCAAATAATGAAATTACATTGGAAGGAACAATTACAAATGCAGATCAATATGCAGAAGATTATCCAGAAGGTGAGTTTACTTATCTATGGAGCGATGGTTCTACTACATCTTCTACTGTAGCTAAAACACCATTGGCAACATCTCCTATGGAATATACATTGATTGTAAAATCTCCAAATGGTTGTTTAAACGAAGTTGATAAGGCTAAAGTAACAGTTACAGAAAATGTGAGCGCTCCTGTTTTAAACATTGAATCTGTATATAATCTATGTCCTTCTGATACATTGTCTGTAAAAGCATTAAGTAGTTTACTACCTAATACATCTGGCGTTACATACAAATTCTACGATGAATCTGGAGAAGAAATCGAAGACTTATATGATGCTTCTTCTGCAGATGCTAACACAGACTATTATGTTACAGGTGTTTCTGCAAATGGATGTGAAAGTGAAAAAGTTTCATTTGCAGTAGACTTCGCTAAGAATGTCGATTTCACCCTAACAGCATCTCAAACCAGTATGCTTATAGGTGGCAATGAAACAGTAGTAACTATTGTTCCAGACGCAGATAGCGGCGAGGCAGAAACATATACATGGCTTGCAAATGGTAACGAAATTGCTGTAGATGGTCTAGAATATTCAACAAACCTATATATTGATACAAAATTTGAGGTAACTGCAACTAACCGTTGTGATTCTAAATCTCAAGATGTATCTATCGAAGTTCTATGGCCAACAGCCTTTACACCTCACAATGCTAATGGTAAAAACGATGATTTTGCCAAAGGTATGCCAATCATAGTATTCAACCGTTTCTATACTAAAATATTTGAAGGTCCAGACGGTTGGGACGGTACTATCAACGGTACAATGAACGAGAGTGAAAATATCGCAGTGCCAGGTGTTTACTATTATTCAGTTCAACTTCCAAATGGTGAAGTGAAGAAAGGAACAATAGAAATCGTCAATGTTGATTAATTTTAAGTGGGTTTTGTACTAGTGCAGTTGCACATTTCTGCAAACGTTGTGCAAAAAAACTTATAAATTTTAACATTTAAACATAAAATCCTCATTTCTAGAGCAGAAATGGGGATTTTTTTTGTGAGTTTAGTAGAATAAATTTATATTTGTAGATTATTATGCATATAGTAAGTATTGTGTATAAATATAATCAAATAAGATATTAAAAATACTAAACATCAAATACTATGAAAAATTCTACAACTAATTATTTAGTTAAACTCTTTGCTCTGTTTTGCTTGCTACTAAGTGCAAGTACAGTTTTTGGGGCGTATTTCATGAAACACCCATGGGGCGGTGGTAATTGGGAATGGAAACAATTAGATGGAAATAATAAGGTAACTGCAGCCTATGGTGGTAATGGAGTAAATGTTCATACCTCTGCAGATGACAATGGCGCACAATGGTTTGATTCTCCAACATTAGTTGGTTCTCCAACTACAGGTACCCAATGTGTATTTGAATATAATCCTTCTTCAAATACAGTAACTATTACTGCAGTAGGTGGTGGTACAACTACTTCTTCGTTATACATTATTGGTGATGCAGCACAAGGTTGGGATGATGCAAATGGAAATCCTATTTTCGTGGCAATGACTGTAGGCTCAAATGGTGAATACTATTACGACGGATTATTTGCAAGTAGACAATTCAAATTTACTACACAAAACAACTGGTCTGATGCATCTCAAAATCTATATAATAATTCATCTGAAGATGCTTCTAAAAATGTAGGTGTCTCAACAACTAAGATAACTGGCGATAATAATCTGCAAGTTACTCTGTCAACAGGTTATCAAGAACCTATTAGATTTTACGTAAATTCTTCTTCTAAAAAATACTGGGCGGTAGCAACAAAAGCACAAACATTTGACCTAACTGCCTCTGCAACAGATTATGATACTGCAAATGCTCCTACAAGTTTAACCTTAAAAGTTACATCAGACAATACAACCACTGGAGATTTTATGTGGTATAAATCTACAGATGGAACAAATTTTGTTCAAATTGCAGGTGTAACAGGTGATACATATACCTTAAATGGTAATGATGTGCCATTGGTAACAACCTATTTCAAAGTTAAACGCAAAAAATCTTCATCAAGTGAATATTTGGAAGACTCTGTTACTATAAATGTATTCCAAACTTGTGGTGAAGGTACAAAAGGTTCAAATCTGTTTAAAATCACTTTTGACGATGATTCTAAATTGAAAACATTATTAGGAGCGGGTAGCCGTATGAAATATGACGCTATGGTTTCTGGTTATACCTATGTAGAAGCTCCTTATAAAATTAATGATGGTCAATATGCGATTGTAACCGAACCATTATATTGTGGTTATGGCACAGGTGGTCAAGAAGAATGTGGAACAGATATCTCTTGTATAGAACAAAGAATTAAAAACGATAAAAACGAAAGATGGTATCGTGGATTTAGAGACCATACTAAAAATAATGGTTCTGCAACTGCACCATTTGGTGGTATGCTTCTAATTAACTTTGGTAATATCAGTGCAACAAACGAAGAATCTGGGGTGGCATTCTCTAGAATCTTAACTTCAGATGAAACAAAAGATTTCTCAGAAGGTGCAACACTTACTTTCTCTGCATATATGGCTTCTGCAGCAGTGAAAGAAAAACCAAATGTAACATTCAAACCTATTAATGCAGAATTAAAAATTCAGTTTAAGAAAACAGGTACAACAACATGGGAAAATGTTGCAAACATTAAATCTCAAGTAGATTTTGATGATAACTGGAAAAGATTTGAAACAAGTTGGAAAATCACAGATACAGAAGGTCAATTTAGAGTTGTAATTAAAAACAACGGTTCAACAGGTGATGGTAATGACCTACTTATTGACGATATTAGCCTAGACTTATGTTCTCCTACTATTTCTGTGGAATTTTCAGATATTCAAGCAGATTCATACACATTTACTAGCGTAGATGAAGAAATCTCTGTTCGTGTTCCAAAAGTAAACTTTGGTTCTATCTCAGATCCTTGTTTAATGCTATTTGGTATTGATAAAAATGGTAAATACAACTTTATCGCAGAAATGCTAGATGATAATGGCAATTATTATGTGGCAAAAAATTCAGTAAATGGCTCAATGCTAATAGAGATAGCAGATGATGGTAGCAGAAATATTGCCCCAATGCAACTTCAAGCTGTTGTAAGTGAGAAAATCGGCGGTACATGCAACGATGATGTTATGAGTGGTGTTCAAGATGGAACATATACCCCAGGAGCAGATCCTATGGTAGTATTCTCTTCTAATACACTTTCTGTGGATTTAACATGTTTAGAAAGTCAATTAGTATTATTAGAAGGTGAACCAACAAGTATTTGTTACTCAGAGGATATGATTTTCCCAGAATTGAAATTAACCTCAAACAATATTTCTTCTTCTGTATCTTTGGATATTCTTATAAATAATGATGTTGTTTTACAAGGTATTCCATTTGTGCCAGAACAAGGAACTAACGTAATGGTTCTAAATGTAAGTGAATTATATCTACAAGCAACAGGTAATCCATATTTACCAAGCCAAGGTGTTCAAAAAGTAACTG
>JAEIGA010005289.1_pt1 | contig 19782 bp, 30 predicted proteins | sample 9270691 | NCBI WGS metagenome assembly JAEIGA01 (sample SAMN17057246, study PRJNA624740) | gut metagenome | biome: biome; isolation source: fecal sample | host: Bos grunniens | place: China: Xizang | collected 2019 | reverse complement strand
CCGTCAATAACGCACAACAAGCCGCCGACGATGCGTGGGATGCGGCAAATACGGCTCAGCAGAAGGCTGAAGAGGCTGCCGATGCCGCTGCTAACGCGAAGGCCGAATCGGCAGATGCAAAAGCAGCCGTCGAGGTAGTACAGGGCAAGGCTGAAACCGCAATCACTCAATCGACCGAGGCAAAAGAAAATGCCACAGTTGCAATAGAGAGAGCCGATGACGCCAAATCGACAGCGGAGGCGGCTAGACTAGACGCGGAGAAAGCTGAACAAGATATCGCAAATCTCGGCAAAGACCTCGAAACCGTGGCTACCACCATGAAAGCGGACTATGCCAGAACCACGGATTTGACAAAAGCGACCGCGTCGTTACAAACCCAAATCACGCAAAACGCCGCCGAGATCGGCTCCACCGCTTCCAAAGTGCAAATGACTGACGAAACGGCAAACAATGCACAAGAACAACTGCAAGGCGCGCTCGAATGGGTCGAGACGACAAAGGCTAAAGCTGAACAGGCGGCGGAAGCGTCAGAAGCGGCGCAGGCCGCTGCGGATGAAGCTGCCACGGCGGCTGCTAACGCCCGGAACGAATCCGACATTGCGAAAGCGGCGGCAGATGAAGCGCGAAGTGTCGCGGACAAAGCTGAGGCAGACCTTGCGGCGGCGGAAGCGGATTTAGCGACAGTGCAAGATCGGGCGGATGCAACGGAAGAAGAAATTCAGGCGGCACGAGATGCGGTCGAAGAGGCACGAGCTGCGTCGGATAAGGCTAAAAGCGATGCAGAAGAAGCAACGGAAAAAGCGTCAGAAGCACAAGCGGCGGCTGATGAATCCGTCAACAATGCAGAGAAAGCCCAACTTATTGCGAATAGTGCTGCGGAAGAAGCCGAACTCGCCCGTCAAGTAGCCGAACAGGCGGAAGGCGACGCTGCGGCGGCTAGAGCCAAAGCCGAAGAGGCTGCCGAGGTCGCGGAGGAAGCACGGCGAACCGCTGACACTGCGAGAACGAACGCGACCAACGCACAGGATCAGGCGAACGCCGCGGCACAAGTCGCAGCGGATGCACGATATGCGGCAGACGAAGCCGCAGGCAAAGTCGAACAGGCAGAGGCCGACCTTGAAGCGGCACAGCAGAAACTTGCAGAGGTTACGGGGCGCGTGGATGCCACTGAAGAGGAAATCGAAGAGGCGCGGGAGGCCGTAGCGAAAGCCCAAGCGTCGGCCGATGTAGCTATAGCAGAATCGAACGCTGCGGAGGAGGCGGCTGCCGAGGCGAGTGCTGCCGCTTCGGAAGCACAGGCGTTAGCGGATGAAGCGCGGGAGGCGTCGGACGAAGCACAGGCGGCGGCTAGTGCTGCGTTGAAATCTTACGACGAAGCCAAAGCGTCGGTCGATGGGTTGGCGGTTCGTATGCTCGAAGCTGAAACAAACATCCGCCACAATGCAGACGAAATCGAACTAAGAGCATCCAGGGAAGAAGTGGCAAAAACCCTCGGTGGCTATTACACGAGACGAGAAACAGATTCGGCAATCAAAGTCAAAGCCGACGAAATTGTTCTAAACGTCACCAGCACTTTTTCCACGAAGGACGAACTTGTTGATGCTACCGACGATGTACGCGCGGAAATGGTTGAACAGAATTCGTCAATCATCGCGGACTGTGAGGGCGTTATTCTTTCCGCTCTTGAATCGTATGTAAAAACAGGCGATTATGACGAATTCAAGGAAACCGTCGAATCGCAGTTGACCTTGCTTGCGAACGAAATGACGTTGAAGTTTACGGAAACGACGCAACGCATCGAAACCGTTAATGGCGAATTGCAAGACAGTCTCAACACCATCACAAAATACTTCACGTTCGACATTGACGGTCTGACTATCGGATCTGATGAAAGCCCAAATAAGGTTGTGGTAGACAACGATAACATCAGTATTCTGGTGAATGATGTTGTCGTACAGCAATTTGACGCAAACGGCAGGGCATTGATTCCGGAATTGGATGTCACACGGTCTTTTAGGTTGCTTGGTCTTCTGTTCGACAAAGATGACACCGGAAACATTAATTGCGAGTATGCAGGCACAATGCTACGCATTACGCGGCAGCCCAAAGATCAGACTACTGTTGTTAATGAGACGGTAACCTTCACGCTTCAGGCCGAAGGGGATGGATTGACATATGACTGGCGGTACAAATCACCGTCTGCTTCGGCATGGTCAAAAATTACAACGGCTAATCTGAACAGTTGTACGCGCACGCCCACAAGTGTGAGTCAGAATGGATACGAAATCCGATGTACGGTTTCTGATAAATACGGAAATCAAGTTGTTTCTAAAACTGCAATTATGCATGTAACAGAAACGGAGGTGTAACAGTTGGCGGTAAGTATTAGCATTTCCGTAACACAGAATAGTCAAAGCGTCGCGAACAATACGTCGAATATTACCGTTAAAGTTACCGCGAAATGGACTAACGGCTCATACAATGCGGTTGTTGATTCTGGCGGCACACCGCAGGCAAAAGGCTGGTTGAAGATTGACGGCACAAGTTACTCGTTTGCTTCAACTTTTAACACCGGAAAGACTACAAGCGGCAGCCAAACGATTTTCACAAAAACCGTAGATGTGTCGCACGGTTCGGACGGTACTAAAACGGTAGCTACGTCGGCATCGTACACCACGGGCGTTAGCAGCGGCACGGTCACAGCATCCGCGTCGAAAGCATTGACTACCATCCCACGAAAAAGCACGCTTTCGGTGTCGAATGGTACACTTGGCACAGCGCAAACGCTGACAATCACGGAAAAAACTTCCACGTTCAAACATAAATTGCAATATTCTTGTGGCAGTGCATCTGGGTACATTCTGGGCGGCTCTTCTTCCTATTCAACGTCGAATAGCGTTAGCTGGACGCCACCGCTGTCTCTGGCACAGCAGAACACGACTGGCACATCTGTGTCTGTCAAGTTCACACTGACCACATACACAAGCGACGGCACGAGCGTAGGTAGCAACAACTACACGAAAACATTTTCCATTCCCGAAAGTGTTGCGCCGACCGTCTCTATTGCTGTTTCCGATGCGTCCGAATGTGCAACAATATACGGCGCATATATCAAGGGCTATTCCAAATTTAAGGTCACCGTGACCGCATCCGGCAGCCAAGAATCTACGATTAAATCGTATAAAACCACCGCTAACGGCAAGACGTACACCACCGCATTGGTGACCACAGGCGTCCTTTCCAATAGTGGTACATTGACCATCAGCACAACGGTTACAGATTCCCGTGGTCGGACAGCAACGGCAAGCACAAAGGTTTCTGTCCTTGCGTATTCCCCGCCGAAGATCGGTTCGTTTTCTGTGTCTCGGTGTGATGCGGCTGGCAATACAAGCTCTAGCGGCGAATACCTGATGGCCACCTTCAACGGTTCGGTCACCGCATTAAACAACAATAATACACCGACGTACACCATCCAATATAAAAAATTCGATGACACCGCGTATACCAGCGTGACATTGGATGATTACGCGGATGATTATTCTGTAACAAGCGGCACTTACATTTTCGCGGCAGATACGGCATCAAGTTATGAAGTCATTCTGACGATTGCCGACGATTTCGAGAGTGTCAGCAGAACGGCAAATGGATCTTCCGTGAGGAAATTACTGTCTATTTTAGACAAGTCCACCGGGCTTGCGCTTGGCAAAGTTGCAGAATTGGCAGATACATTTGATGTCAATTTCCTGTCAATTTTTCGAAAAGATGTGTGCGTGGGCAATAAAGAAGGCTATCTTGACGGCAAGGATGGTATATTCCTTGACGCGGAAGGTTTCATGCACTTGCAACGAACATCGGCCAACGGCTACCACCCTTACATTGGATTTTTCATTGATGGTGCGACGGATTCCAATGGCCTGATTCGGGTGAATTGCACCAATAACCACATGGAATTCTTAAATGCGGCCGCTTACCAGTTTGGTAATACCGTAATGTTGGGCAATAAGACCGATTATCAGGACGGAAAAACCGGTGTTTATCTGCACAGAGCTGGTTATATGCACCTTCAGCGGGCATCCAGTGACGGTAACCCTTACATCGGATTTTACTTGGATAGTGCCACAACAGCAGGGGCTAACATTCTGCTGAATGCAAGTAACGGTTATTTACAATTCAAAGAATCCGAACGGTATACTTTCGATAATGCCCTGTGGGTAGGTGAAGGCATATATACCGACAAAAGTATTCGCATTGGTGCCAGTGATACCACCGCGCTAGCCAACAGAAACATCAGTATGTACTGGGCTGACTTTGGCGCACACAGTATTGTCGAGCGTACAGCCGACGGTTTAACTTCTGCGTTCGGCTGGGTTGGTTCTTCAACCCATTCAACGATTACCAAAATCCGTGGTCGAACTTGTCAGTATCAGAATTCTAGCGGTACCACCGCACTTTCCGATGAACGCATGAAGAAGGACTTCACGGATCTGGAAAAATGGGAAGCGTTCTTTGATGCAATCGAACCGTGCGCTTTTAAGATGAAAGCTGGCACGAGCGGGAGATTTCACCTTGGCTTCAAGGCACAGCAGGTTGAGCAGGCATTGTTTGATACTGGTTTGACCGCTCAGGATTTTGCTGGTTTTGTAAAAATGCCGCGTGTAGTTGACGAAGATGATCATGAAGGAAACGCCGCGTATGAAGAAGCTGGTATCAAACCGGGTGACGATGAATTTGGTCTGATCTATACCGAATTTGTAGCATTGAATACTTACAAAATTCAAAAACTGCAAGCAGAAGTTAACAGCCTGAAAGATGAAGTAGCAGAATTGAAAAAACAGGTGCAAGCGTTGCTTGCGGCACAGAACGGCGGTGATATCCTATGAACCTAACAACCATCGTCACGCTGGTTGGCGAGGTCGGTGTGCTTATCGGCACACTGACCCCGGTGATTATTTGCGTGTCGAAAATTGCAAACGGGACGAAATGCCAGTTGCGGAGTGAAATGCTTCGGATTTATTACCACAATCGTGAGAAGGAAGTCATCCGTCAGTACGAATTCGAAAATTTCATTATGTTGTACGAGGCATACAAAACCCTTAAAGGGAATTCGTTTATCGACAAAATCTACAAAGAGGTGCAATCGTGGGAGATTGTGTCCTGAAAGGATGGTTGAAATGAAGAACTGGAAAAACTGGGCGAAAGCCGCAGGCGTGAGAGCGATCAAAACCGTCGCTCAGACCGCCGTTTCTCTGGTCGGCGTTGGCACTGTGATGTCCGATATTGATTGGATGGTAGTTGGCAGCGCGTCTCTGCTGGCTGGAATTCTGTCCATTCTGACCTCCATTGCCGGCCTGCCTGAACTGAAGGAATAAACAACACAGACACCAAACCGGGAAGGATGATTCAAATGCCTACTATCACAGAAAGTTTTTGCAAAAACAATTCCAGATACAAAGCTAACCAGAAATTTAAGCCCGTCGGCGTGATTCTTCACTCTATCGGTTGCCCGCAGCCTGACGCTGCGGTTCTGCAAAGAAGCTGGGCGAACAACGCAAGCCCGTATGTTACCCACTACGTTCTGGATGACAAAAAGATTCTGCACTGTATGCCCAACGACCGCAGATGTTGGCACGTTGGTTCTCCGGGTAACGCGAAATGGCTGGGCATTGAGATGTGCGAACCGAAGCAAATCAAGTATACCAGCGGCGCAAGTTTCACCGTCTCGGACAAAGCTGCGGCGCGTAAATACGCGGCCGCCTGCTATGAGAATGCCGTGTGGCTGCTTGCCAAACTCTGCAAGGAATACGGCTGGAATCCGTCTACGGATATTCTGACGCATAGAGAGGTAACAATGCGGAAACTCTCCAACACAGACCATGTAGACCCGGAACACCTCTGGAACGGTCTGGGCTTGGGCTACAGCCTCGCAAAGCTCCGTAAGGATGTTGCTGCTGCTATGGGCAAAACAACCGCAAGCGCGACCGCCAACGCCTCCACAGCCACAAAGGGCGGCTATCTGGTCAAAATTACCGCGAACACATTGAACGTCAGAGCGGGCGCGGGTACATCTTTCAAGATCAACACCACCGTCAAAAAGGGCGGCGTCTATACCATCGTTGAAGAAAAGAACGGCTGGGGTAAGCTCAAATCCGGGGCCGGGTTCATCAGCTTAAAGTACACGGAGAGAGTGTAGACAACATGAGATTTGAAGATTTAACGGGAAGGAAGTTCGGGCGACTTCTTGTCGTTGAGAGAACTTCCGGTGCAAGTCCGAAACATACTTATTGGAAATGTCGTTGCGATTGCGGCAATGTAACGGTGACGGCAAGCCAAAAACTAAAAAGCGGAAGAAGCAAAAGCTGCGGGTGTTACAACCGTGACACGACCACAAAACACGGTCAAAGTGGGGGACGGTTGTATAAAATCTGGCTCAATATGAAGAGCCGGTGCTTCAATCCAAATACGAAAATGTTTAACAGATATGGCGGGCGTGGAATCACAATGTGTTGCGAATGGAAGAACAACTTCCAAGCGTTCTATGATTGGGCAGTGTCGAACGGCTACGCCGACAACCTGACCATTGACCGAATTGATGTGAACGGCAACTATTGCCCGGAAAATTGCCGATGGGCAACCATGAAGGAGCAAGGCAACAACACCACAAAGAACCACATTATCGAGTTCAACGGTGAGACTCACACGCTTTCTGAATGGGCTGAACTACTCGGCATCCATGCTCATACTTTAAGCAACAGGATTCACCGAGGATGGGCTATTGAAAAGGCGTTATCCAAAAAAGTGATTCATCGTTGACGAAAATTAGAAGTTCTCAGTGATGCTTCTCGGTTCCGGTTGGGTCAGTCTGAAATACACCGTCAAAATTTAATAGGGCAAAACGACACGGGGACAGGGCTTCGCGCCTTGTCCCCGCTTTTTTTGTTTTCAGAAAATTGTCATTGAAAAACCCGCGATAATCTGATATTATAACCACGCTCCCAAGGAGTAGACTGTTTCAAAATATCCCAGAGAGAAAAACGCCCCGGCTGGTTTGACGGTACCAGTTGGGGCGTTTTTCTATTTATTCGGCCTTCTTTTTTGTCAGCGATTCAATGATAATGCTTGGATACTGTTCAAGCCCTGCGTTCTTCATCAGTGCGGTGTCGGTGTCTTCGTGTTCCAGCAGGTAATTGAGCAACCGGGCGAGATCGCCCGCGTACTTCTGCGCTTCCATATCAACGCGGATTAGCTTTTTGATGTAGGTCTGTTTCTTCGGCTGGCTGTGGATGTGTTCCAACAGGTCAAATTCTGTCGGCGCAAAGTCAAGCCCGAATCGTTTGGTCTTCTGCTTGTACTTCTGCACAGCCTTCCGCTGCGCTTCGCTCGTGGTCGGCTTTTCGTTGTTAGTCATTGGTTATCATCCTTCCAAAAAATTCTTCACAGTACCGGGTGAACATCCTTCTAAATATCCGGGGATCAACATCATGGGATTTCATAAAATCCACGAATTCATTCCACAGGAATTCATACCGTTCGTTGTTCGCTTGAATATCCTTCTCGAACCGTTCATACCCGCCGGGGTAACCGTATTTGCTGGACGGTTCACCGACGCCCTTACGGGGTATCAAAACGCCTTGCATTCTCATCATCCTTTCTTGAAAAACTCGGAAAACGGGACATCGGCAATCAGGTTTGCGAGGCGGTTTCTGTCAGCGTAGACACCGATAACATTTCCATCATCTTCAGAACGGAAGACGATTTCAGAACCATAACGACCGTCTGAAATAGAAAGACTGTATACTTCGCTGTTATCGGTGAATTTGACAAAGCCATACTTGATGGCTCTGTCGATAAGTTTGAGGGCTTGCAACTTCGTCATGTTGTTTCTCCAATCTCCCCGTATGCCCGGTAGGTCAGGCTATATGTTGTTTGTGGTTATTTGACCGGGGGAATGTTGCCGGGGTAGGTGAACGCATTCCGCAGGACTTCCCAACATTCGAGATAGCTGTTGCAGTTCCCGAAGTTTCTTACAGTGATTCTTGCCGCCGCTCTAATGCAGTTGGCGGCTCCGTCTGTGTGTGCCATCAGCTTAGTCATTTCGGAACGGGAAAGTTTCTGGAATCTCTTTCTAGTCATGGGATTTTCTCCTTTCTTGTGGTGGGCGGGTTGCCCCGCCCTGGGTGGTTTAGCAGGCTGCAAAGCGGATGTACAGATACCAGTTACCGTCCGCATATTCCATTTCGTCGGCGTCCTCATTGAATCGGGACGCGCAGCTGACTTCCTCGGCCTCGATGTACCAGGCGCCGGGCTCGTTGGTCATGCCTTCCCGGACCATTACCATGGTGTCGTCCATATACTCGGTAATGCCGTCGGCCTCGCCCTTGTTGATCTTGGCAACCTCGCGGGCCAGGTCTTTGAGGGCGCCCCGCAGGGTCTTGCGGTCGCTGTAGCCGTCCAGGTTAATCATGCCGCGCCGGTTTTCCACTTCAACAAATTTCATGGTGTTTTCTCCTTTGGTGTGGTGTGTTGTTCTTTGTGTCTATATAATACTATCCCGCGGGTTAGATTTCAAGATGTAATATTCCACAAATATCCAGAGGGTTATATATACAAGATATACAAAAGGCACAAAGAAACCCCGCCGGAAGATTCCCGACGGGGCTGTCTGTCATCCTTCTTTGATTTCCTCCAACAGATGCGTGATTGTCGTTGCTCTTATCAGATGATAAAGTGCTTCCTGTGCGTCCTTGCCTCTTGCTAGATCGTGCAACTCGTGGGCTTCCGCTAGTTCCGCTTCGAGATACGCGATGATTTTTTCTGCTGTTTTCATAGTGCCTCACACCTTTCTGGATTATATCCATCATCGGTGAGCCAGCTCGATAGCCCGTCGATGATGGATATGGAAAATATAAAAATATCAAACTCGCAATTTTACATCAAGTTCGATTGGTGGGTTGTTCCACGAGCCGTTTATCCGCTGCGGTTTTTCCCTGTAAAATTTGATTCTATCAACGCACAATTTCAGAAGCCTGTTCTTCTCCTGCGCGTCCACTTCGGGATTCCGCAAGGCATCCAGCGCGGCTTTGAACGTTACGACTTTGTCTTCGTAGTCAACGGGTTCCGGCATGGATTCGTATGCCTTGCAAAGTGCCTGCTGCACTTCCTCTTTTTCTTTCAACAGCTTTGCGTTCAACTGCTGGAATATTTCCTGCGGCATCCGCTTTGCTGGGTCTGGGTCGGACTGGGATTCCCACTGCGATAATTCTTTAGCCTGCAAGTCCTTCATTTTCTTTTCTAGGCTCTTGATTAATTTCGCGTGAAGTTTGACAGAATCCCCGGTATCATTGCTCAACCTGATTTCGAAGTCCTCGATGCACTGCGCTAAGATTTCACACACCCGGTCGAGTATGTCTGCGAACGAGCAAGAACCGCTCTCACAATGCCCTTGATCGGAACACATAATCCGCGCACCGCTTTTTTCTGTGCCGTCTTTGTTCTTCGCGTGCTTGTACACTGTAGCGCGACCGCACTTTTTGCAGAACATAATGCTGACGAATGGATTCCGAACCTTTACGTCTGATTTGGCCTTGTGGTTCCTCCCGATCTTGTCCTGCGCTGCATAGAACAATTCTTCCGGAATGATTCCGTCGTGCCGTCCTTCGTAAACGAGATATTCACCAACCTTGGTTACTGGCCTTGTTTTGACGAATTCGCCATCTTCCACCACGACAACCCACTTCCGCCAATTCCAGCGCACTTTGCCGATGTGGTGGATGTTGGTTAGGATTTCCCGGATGGTTTCTGTTGACCAATGCTTACTGTGCGGCGGCTTGATGTTCAACCCGTCGAGATAGCTTGCAATCTTCCTTCTGCCAAGGTTCTTGTTTACATACATATCGAAAATCATTCGGACGACATCTGCCTGCTCTGGGTTCTCTTTTAATGTCGGGCATTTTCTTTTGTCGTCCATCACTGTGATTTTGTCGAATCCATACGGCGGCTTTGAGCCGATGTAGTTCCCGGAAGAAACGCTCGATAATCTGCCGCGCCTCTGGATCTTCTTATAATATTCGAGGTATTCGTTGCCGCGCTTTAGTTCTCTCTCGAAGGCGTCCCAATCGTATTCGTCGCGCAAGTCATAAATTCGATTCGGCGTGATGACGAAAGTGTTTGTATGTTTCAACAGCTTCATTAATCGCCCGATATCTTCCAGATCCCCACGGGTCAACCGCTGCGGCTCAACTACTTTTACGGCCTTGATTTTGGGCGACTCAATCAGACGAAGCACCTTCTGAATTTCTGGCCTCCCCTTGATCGTCTCGCCGGAAACGATTTCCCGGAATTTGTTTTCTTCAGGCACTTTGCCACCAAGGTTATTTACTGCCCATTCGTCAAGAATGGCCTCATGCTTTGCGAGAACTTCTTCCACCGTAAGCAGCGGGTCGTCAGACTGACTTTTCCGCAAATAGTCAAGCACTTCCTCCGGTGTGAAGTTCACTTCGGGTTGGTGGTACATTCGCGTCACTTCCTTTCGTGTATTTCTTTGGTGTTCGACACGGTTCGCTTGAAAACCTCACCTCCTTTCCAGTATTTTCAGATTGTCGGATAATTTGTGGTTTATTATAATATTCGCAGAACACAGAAAATCGAACCTATGTTCTTGCCCCAGCGAAAGGAGAAAACAAAATGAGCGCAGTCGATAAATTGATTTCCTACATACATAACCTAACACCAGAACAAATTGACAAAATCATTCGTCAGCTTCCACAAGTGATTTCAATAATCGAAGCGCAAGAACCGCCTTGTCTTCAGGCAGAGACTTCGCAAATTCAATGAGAATACGCTTGTTTTCTGTAAGCCCATCGTTTTCGATGGGCTTTTCTCGTTTGTCTTCTTCTTGATCGCCCGTCCATCCCATCAAATACGGTATGCTTACGTCCAGCGCATCTGCCAGCCGTGCTATTATTTTCTGGCTGCATGGCCTTCCGTTTTCGATCTTGTTTATAGAAGTCCGCGAACTGTACCCCATCCGCAAAGCTAACTGTTCCTGCGAAAGACCGAGCCGCTCTCGGCGCTGCCTGACTCTTTCTGCTAAATTCATAGGCTCGCCTCCTTTCGTCTACATTATAATATCAGTAGACAAATAAAGCAACATTTTTGTAAATTAGGGTTGACAAAATCGTCAACATGGTATACAATCCGAATGTAGTCAAAAACGTCAACAAATTTTCGTTGAAATCGACCCGGAGAAGGGAGGGTAAAAAGCGTGACCAATGTTCGACTGCTGAAACAGATTATTGAAGAAAGCGGGCTGAAAATCGGCTTTATTGCCGACTATGTCGGCATTTCCCGGCAACTTCTGTGGAAGAAAATTAATAATCTGTCTCCGTTCAATCAGTACGAGATTGACAAGATGTGCGAGGTCTTAAAGATTGCCAGTCTCAGGCTGAAAGAATCTGTTTTTTTTGCCAAACAGTAGACAAATAAGTCTACAAAGCGAATTCGACAAAATACATATCAAAGATTCGTGCAAAACAGCGAAATTTCGCCGCTATCTTACAGACATCGGCGAAAGGGCTTGACTCCAAGCCCTTTATAAGCCTCTGGACGCCAACAACTGAAAGGAGAAAACACAATGGCAAGAAACACAACAAACAAGGACGCTCTGCTGACCGACGAACAGGTCGCTATGGAGATCGAACGCTTGAAGGAAAGCGACCATGTGCGTCTGGCACAGAAGGAAATCGCGTTGAAGTACAAGCGGCGCAAATGGCTGTACCAGCTTCGCTACCTCGAAAAGCGCGGCAAGAAACTTGCTGCGGAAGGCATCACGCCGGAAAACATCGAGGAACGCCTGTACGGTGAAGTCCTTGAGGTCGATGTTTGACGGCTTGGGCGGTGTTCTGTGATGCAAAGCAAAGATGCCTACAAAGAGGTCAGAACATTCAAATTTCCGGGTTTGATCGCAAAGGTGCATTTCCCGGATTTGACCGAAGAAGAGCGGAATAAAAGGATGACCGCCATCCAAAAGCAGGCGGCGAATCTATTAAAGAAGGTGGAGAAAAATGATTGATAGTTTGTGTGGGTGGGGAGCCTTTTGGGTTTCGGTACTCAATGTTGGCTGTGCAACATTCGTTCTGGTCAAAACCGAAATTGACAGACGCAAAGAGGACAAGCAGGAACGCCGCATCAACAAACTCTGCAAAAAGGTTAAAGCACTGCGGGCAGAGCTTGCCGAAAAGGAAAACGAACTGCGTCACGCGAAAAGCGAAGTTGCAACGGTAAAGCACCTTGTTTCCGCTGAATACGGCGCAGAGAATGCTCGACTGCGTGGAGAGCTGGACGAAAGCAACCGTCAGCGCAAGCTGCTTGAAACCATGCTTGAGCAGAAATGGCAGGCAGCGAACGGCGGTGAATCTTAATGAAGATTCTGCTGGTCAACGTGGACAGCCGTTGGAATATGGCCATCCGCAAGATGTACAACTACTACCATCATAAAACTGAAGTTGAAATTGTGGAAATGGTTGACCTTGGATTCAGTGGCTATCCCCACAAGCGGACAAAGGTCATTGATGGTGCTAGATATGACAAGATCTTCATCAGCAACATTTTTGATATCAACAAAGACCGGGTGACGGTCATCAACTGTGATGATGTGCAGTTTGGTGGCATCGGATCAAGAAACCCACACCTTCAACTTCCGGGTGAAATCGAAATGACAGAACCGTTCTATTATCCCGAAGAAGATACAAGCTACGGATCTATCACGAAGGGCTGTATTCGGAACTGCTGGTTCTGCAAAGTGCCGAAGTTTGAAGGCAAGCTGAAGGCATACAACACGGTGGAAAGCATCGTGAAACACAAGAAGGTCAAGTTCCTTGACAATAACATTCTGGCCTATCCTGACCACATGAAGGTCTTCCAGTGGTGTCTGGATCATCCCGATATCAAGGTTGAATTCAATCAAGGTCTTGATTTCCGGCTGGTCAATGACGAAAACCTAGATGCGCTTTCACGGCTGAATTATATGGGGGAATACATCTTTGCTTTTGACGAACCCAAATATCAGCCCTTGCTTGAAAAAAAGCTGGCATTAATCAAGAAGTACATCCCAAAGCCTTGGAAACTGAAGTTCTACATTTACTATCACCCTTCCATGAATTTGGAACAGCTTTTTGAGCGGGTCGAATGGTGCAGGGGTCGAGAATGTCTTCCTTATGTCATGCGGGACATTGCGTGTTGGGAATCCCCCCCTGCTTTGAATCACTTTCTGATCGACTACGCCGCCTACTGCAACCAGCCTGCATTTTTTAAGAAAATGACCTTCGGGGATTTTTTGTTAAAGCGGCATAAAAACCAGCGGCGGATCGAAGAAAGTCTGATGGTTTACAAAGAAAACGGAGGTGAATCTTAATGGAACATCCCGCCATAACCCGAACGCTCCGCACAGGCTACCCCAACGGCGAACCGACATACCCGCTGTGTCCTATTTGTGGTGCTGAATGTGAAGAAGTACACAAGGACAGAAACGGCGTTGTATTCGGTTGCAACGAATGTGTAAATACGCACAGCGCGTGGGAAGTCGAAGAGTGCTTCAAGCGGTGTTAAGCGCGAATGAAAAATACACAAGAAAGGACAACGATATGAACATTTACGCAAAATTGGCGGCTGTTCAGAACGAACTAAAAGCCCCGAAATCGCAGTTTAACAAGTTCGGCGGGTACAACTACCGAAGCTGCGAGGACATTGTCGAGGCCGTAAAGCCGCTGCTGAATAAGTACGGACTGCTGCTCACGCTGACGGATGAAATCCAAATGATCGGCGATAGGTACTATGTCAAGGCGACGGCTACCGTGGTTACCACGAGCACCGAACCGCCCTCAACAATTACGGCTGATTCCATCAGCTTTAAGGCGGAACCGAGAGCGGTTACTGTCCAAGCCTACGCGAGAGAGGAACAGGACAAGAAAGGCATGGACGGCTCGCAGATCACAGGCGCGTCTTCCAGTTATGCCCGGAAATATGCCTTAAACGGTCTGTTTGCCATCGACGACACCAAGGACAGCGACACCACGAACACGCACGGCAAGGAACAGCCGAAGGGACAGTCGAAGAAACAGCCGGAGCAAAAAGAGAAAACACCCCGGCAGCTCTTGATTGCCCGCCTGAACGAACTGGGCATCGATGCGAACACCTACGCGGCAGAAAAGGGTCTGAGCAATAAGACCACGGCAGAACGCTTTGCTGAACTGCTGAAAGAGTTGGGGTGATTGAATGGAATTCGATGTCACTATCGACCGCGACAAGTGGATCGGCGGCAGCGATCTTCCGGCAATCATGGGAATCAGCCCGTTTAAGACCCGGTGGGAACTGTTGCTTGAAAAGGCTGGTCTGAAAGAAAACGATTTTGTCGGCAACCGCTTCACAGCCTACGGTCAAACGATGGAACCGCTGATCCGCGATTACGTAAACGGCTGGGTCAGCAAACCCTTTGAACCGAACCGGGTCATTGTGGGAAATTTCCGGGCACACACGGACGGCTGCAACGGACACGCGGTTTTGGAAATCAAGACCACTTCCCACATTTTCGACACAGTGGGCGAATACAAGGGTTACCTCGTGCAGCTTCTCAAATACATGGAAGTCAATAAAGTTTCGCTCGGCGTTCTTGTGGTATATCATCGCCCCGACAATTTTAGTACAGACTTCGATGTTGAAAGGTTGCACATCTACGAAATCCACATTGATGATTACGCGGAACTACTTGCGGAAATCAATGCCGAACTCGACCGCTTCCGGGCTGATTTGGCACGGCTCAGAGAAAACCCGTTGCTGACAGAGCAGGACTTCTTCGGCAACAACAAACTGGTCGAACTGTCAAACAGGGTTATCGCTTTCGAAGCCCAGCTTGCCGCGATGAAGTCCATCGAACGGCAGCTAAAGGACGCAAAGACCGCCTTGTTCGACGAAATGACAAAACACGATGTAAAGTCGTGGACGACGCCAAACGGCACGAAAATTACAAGGGTAGATTCTGTGCCGGGTGCGATTAAAAGCGTCGCTGAATTCGATGTGGCGGCTTTTAAGAGAGAGAACCCCGCATTGCATGAAATGTATCTGCGTGAAGTGCCAAAGGAAACAGCGGGCAAGCGTGGCTATGTGAAAATTTCACTCAAAGGGGCAACGCAATGCACGAACTAACGGGCAAAATATCCGGCGTTTCCTTCTCCTACGCCACAGGCAAGCCGCTTATTACTCTCGAAATAAACGAGAAACAAAGCGCACTGGCTATGGTGGACAATCTGAGAAATGCCGAAAAGCTATCAATCAAAATCGGAAAATTCAAAAAGAAACGGTCGCTCGATGCGAACCGCTATTTCTGGAAGATATTAAGCGAAGTTGCCGAAGTCCTAAAAGTGAATAAAAACGAACTGTACTTGAAATATGTTCAGGAGTGCGGCCCATTCAAAGATTTTATTCTAACAGAGCATGAAGCAAAAACATTTCGACAAGCGTGGTCTATGATCGGGACTGGATGGCCGACAGAGCAAGTCGATTATGACGAAGACGGCGAACGCCTTGTCGTCCGGGCTTATTATGGTTCGAGCGTTTATAACTCCAAACAAATGGCGCGGCTTATCGACTTAGTTGTAGAAGATGCGAAAACACTTGACATTGAAACAATGACACCGACCGAACTTGAGCAACTAAAGGAGGGGTGGCGTGGGTGGACTTAAAGATTTGACAGGAGAGCGTTTCGGGAGGCTGACCGTTATTGGCCTTGCGGAAAGGGGTAGAAATGGTCGCACGTTGTGGCTTTGCCGATGCGATTGCGGCATGGAAACAATAGTCTTCGCTAACAATCTGCGGAGGGGCAGTACGCAATCGTGCGGGTGCATCCACAAGGAACGCACAGCGGAAATAAACAAAAAACACGGAATGGCTAAAACGAGGTTGTTTGGGATTTGGGTGAAGATGAAGCAACGGTGCTATAACCCAAACAATCCGAAATTCCCAATCTATGGGGCAGAGGGCAAAGTGATCTGCGATGAATGGCAGGATTTCGGACTGTTCTATAAATGGGCGATGGCTAGTGGTTACCGGGACGATCTCACGATTGACCGCATCGACAATAGCAAGGGGTATGCCCCGGGTAACTGCCGTTGGGCAACGGCAAAAGAACAGGCGAACAATCGCAGAACTTGCCGAGTTGTCGAATATAACGGAAAAAGCCAAACAATCAAACAATGGGCGGAAGAACTTGGCATCGACTATCATGCGTTGATTTATCGCTTCAACAAAGGGTGGACGGTTGGAAAGGCATTAACCACTCCAATTAGAACGCATACAAAAAGGGGGTGATTCAATGGCAAAATCCATTTTGCAAGGCGATGACAAACGTTGCTACATCACGGGGCAAAGCACAAACCTACATCGCCATCACATTTTCGCGGGCGGCAGGCGGCAGATCAGCGAGCGTGAGGGTTTTTGGGTCTACCTTGCCGGATGGCTGCACAACCAATCAAACCACGGTGTCCACTGCAAAGACGGACACGAACTTGACTTGATGTTGAAGAGGCACGCGCAGATAAAGTATGAAGAAACGCACAGCCGAGAGGAATTTATTCGGCTAATTGGACGGTCATATTTATGACAAACAGAAAGGAACACAATGAAAGGCTACAAAGGTTTCAATCCCGGCTTGGTGTGTCGTGGCAAGCAGTACGCCGAAAACACCGTCTTCGAGGAAGAAAAAGCGTCAATCTGTACCAGCGGGATGCACTTCTGCCTGAATCCGTTTGATGTGCTTGACCATTACGGCTTCGTTGACAACAACGGCACTCTTAACGAATTCGCGGAAGTCGAATCGCTGGCAGACACCGAAACCGATGACAACAAAAAATATTGCACGACCAAACTGAAGGTCGGAGCGAAGTTGTCGCTTGCCGGATTCGTCAAGGCGTGTATTGACTTCGCTCTCGAAAAGACCACGACCAGCAAAGACGAAATCGACAAAATGGTTTCCGAGGGCAGTTCTGGCGATTCCGCCAAGATTGGCAGTTCTGGCTATTACGCCCAGATTGGCAGTTCCGGCGATTCCGCCAAGATTGGCAGTTCCGGCTATTACGCCAAGATTGGCAGTTCTGGCTATTACGCCCAGATTGGCAGTTCCGGCGATTCCGCCCAGATTGGCAGTTCCGGCGATTCCGCCCAGATTGGCAGTTCCGGCGATTCCGCCAAGATTGGCAGTTCCGGCGATTCCGCCAAGATTGGCAGTTCCGGCGATTCCGCCCAGATTGGCAGTTCCGGCTATTACGCCAAGATTGGCAGTTCCGGCGATTCCGCCAAGATTGGCAGTTCCGGCTATTACGCCAAGATTGGCAGTTCCGGCGATTCCGCCCAGATTGGCAGTTCCGGCGATTCCGCCAAGATTGGCAGTTCCGGCGATTCCGCCAAGATTGGCAGTTCCGGCGATTCCGCCAAGATTGATTGCACCGGGTCTGATTCTGTTATCTGTTGCGCTGGTCATGGCTCCATTGTTAAGGCGAAACAGGGTTGCTGGATTACCCTTGCCGAATGGGAGTGGAACGATGAAAAGGAACGGCATACTCCCGTATGCGTAAAAACCGAATTCGTTGACGGCGAACGAATCAAGGCTGACGTTTTCTACAAGCTGGAAAACGGCGAATTTGTGGAGGCTTAACCTATGGCAATCTTGTTGGCTGTTTTTATCGCTTCGGCAACGATTGGTGCGGGAACCTTCCTCCCTATCTTCATCGCTAACTATGTAGCGAAAAGGAGAATCGAACGTATCGTTGCTGACATTTACGCCGAACTGAACATCGGCGAAGAAAAAGGAGAGTAACAATGAAGAAATCTTACAAGCAAATTCTGAGAGCAAACAACGCGGTCGAAGCCGCTGCTTCCGCCTCTGTTTGGGGCAAGGGTGTCCCCGGTAAGTTCGGCGCATCTGCAAACGCCACCATTACCGAGAAGACGTTTGCACGCGAACTGAAGGAAAGAAAGGAAGGTGTTGCAAATGCTTAATCACATCTGCGTAGCCGGACGGCTTGTCCGCGATCCGGAACTTCGGCGCACTGGCAACGGCATTCCCGTCGTTAGCTTCGCGCTTGCGGTTGATCGTGACCGCAAGAACGACAACGGCGAAAGGGACGTTGACTTCATTGACGTAGTCGCGTTCCGCAGCACCGCCGAATTCGTAAACTCTTACTTTACGAAGGGTAGAATGGCAATCGTGTCTGGCAGACTTCAGATCCGCGCTTGGACTGACAACGACGGCAACAAGCGCAGAAACGCCGAGATCGTGGCTGAAAACGTCTATTTCGGCGACAGCAAAAAGGAATCCTCCGATGTGCATGGTGGTAGCTATTCCGCCCCGGCGCAGAATTTTGAACCGCTGGACGATTCGGATGATCTCCCGTTTTGATGGGCGCAAACAAATACCGAAACCGGAAGATCACCCGGAACGGCATTACATACGATTCGCAAAAAGAAGCCCGCAGGCACGCAGAACTGTTGTTGCTTGAAAAGACCGGAACGATTTCCGGCCTTCAACGACAGGTTAAATTCGTCCTTATTCCGGCACAATACGAACCGAACACAATCGGCAAGCGTGGCGGTGTAAAACGCGGCAAGCTAATTGAACGGGCGGTAACCTACATAGCGGATTTTGTCTATACGCAAGGCGGCGATACCATCGTCGAAGACGTAAAAAGCGAAATCACGAGGAAAGAACCGCTTTTCGTGGTTAAACGCAAATTGATGCTGTGGGTTCATGGAATCAGAATCAAAGAAACATGAAAGGAAGTGCAGAACAATGAGTGCATATTGTCCCAAATGCAAACAAGGTGAGGTAATCAACCCGGTTTGCCGATCCTGCGTCACGAATATAACTGATGGCGTGGTTGGCATTCCGTCCAATTTTGACCCAATCGACGAACAATATCCGTTGACCAAGCTCGAACGACACGCCGCAATCTGCTCCGAACTGAACGAGCTGTACAAACGCAAAAACGCAGACTACGGCGATTCGTTCCACAAGACCTTCCTTGAAGAAGGCATGGCAATGCCCCGAATCAGGCTGTCCGATAAGCTGGAACGCTTCAAGCGGCTGTCGAAAAGCGGCGAACAGAATGTCAAGGATGAAAGCATCCGGGACACACTGATCGACCTTGCTAACTACGCAATCATGACCATTTTGGAATTGGAGAGTGAAAACTAATGGAAATCTATCTGAATCGAATCGATGGCTGGGATGACGCAATCCTGACCATGTTCTACAGCAAGCGCACCATCACAAGAGAATTCGAAAAATATGTACGACGCGCTGTCTATGCACGCACCAACGACAACCCGATCGGAGGCGTAGTCGGCAGCATTTATCCGGAGCTTGTTAGCGGCGATTTTGCCGAATGGCTCACCAAACTCTTGAAGTGGTGTCCGCACCACATTACTATGGGACGCTTCCTTGACTTCAGCTTTACCGTTTACGGCCTGCATCGCGGCGCGCAGGATGACTTGGATTCCCACGCAAAGCGAATGGACAACCGCATTATCCGCTCTTCTACCCGGCTTGCCAGCTTCGAGGGCGGCGAAATGTCTTCCTACTATCAAGGCAAGGTTGTGCCTACTGATGTCGCACTTGCCGCGCTCGGAATCGTCACACCCGACGAAATCGAATATAACGGTGAAACCTACGTCAAGGGCGCGAACGGCTACATCCTGAAGGGCATGGAGAACAACAAGGATGTGAAGCGCGGTCTGTAT
>JAEIGA010005288.1_pt1 | contig 19783 bp, 22 predicted proteins | sample 9270691 | NCBI WGS metagenome assembly JAEIGA01 (sample SAMN17057246, study PRJNA624740) | gut metagenome | biome: biome; isolation source: fecal sample | host: Bos grunniens | place: China: Xizang | collected 2019 | reverse complement strand
TTCGAAATCTACGATTACGAAGAGTTTATGACCCGCTCTGATATTCCCCAGTATTTCCAGTCTGTTTATCATAAGACCGCTTTTGCAGGTGGTACTATTAAGAGCTCTGGCTGTGGTATCTCTTGTCTGGCGATGATTACGTCTTACCTGTATGGTCAGACAATCACCCCCGACATGTATACTCTGGATTATCGTGGAGATAATCCTGCCTCTGTTCTTGAACGGCTGGTTTCTGAGGACTATTTGAATATCAGAATGGACAAGTACTATGGTAATGATGCGAGAACCCAGTTCCATATTGCAATGGAAAATGGCAATCCCGTTATCATGCTGCATCGAGAAGGTTCTATCTTCACTGAGGGTGGCCACTTTATTGTGGTTACTGGTATGACTGAAGATGGACGGTACATCGTCAATGACCCTAATATGTACAATTTGCTGCGCACTACGTATGCAGATGAGTACATGCATGGATTTACTTGGGACCAGCTGAAGCAGGGTCTGGTCGGTACATATGTATTTGATACCAAGGCCGACTTTAACGGTGACTCTACTCGTGTCCCTCACAGGTAAACGAAAATCCCCTTCTGACAATCAGAAGGGGATTTTTCTTGTTAATTATTCAGCAGCGTCCGTCCCAAGTTCTGCTGTTGGCTGTGGTTCTTCTACCACTTCTTCTACGGGTGGTGGAGGGGGAGGCTCCTCCACCGCAGGTTCTTCTACAGGGGGTGTAGAAGGTTCTTCTGTTGCAGGAGGTTCTTCGGGGGGATTCTCTGGGGGCTCAGGAGGTGTTTCCTTCTCATCCTCGCGAACAATCTCCTCCACAGACTTATCCTCAATAACCTCAGACGGGGTCTCTACGACTTCGTTACTGGGCTCAGTCTCGGCAGGAGGTTCAGTCTCATCATCTGGTTCAGGCTCTTCGGGAGGTTTAGGGTACAAACAGGAAGTATCATGTCTGTGTTCCTCTGTATCGCAAGAGGCACTATTTGCACAGTCTTCTCCGTGGACATGGATTTCTAAACCACAGTAATAAACAGGTTCGACGACGGGTTCTTCGTCTTCCTCTTCTTTCTCCTTGTCTTCGACAGGAGGCTCTGTGTCTTCGGTCGACTCTTCCATTGAGGACTCATCGTCTGTTGGGATTTCTTCCTCGTCTGTATCAGTCTTGGTTTCCTCTCGAGTCACATCGTCGTCAGGAGGTTTTTCGTTATCAGGTTCCGTCGTCGGATTCTCTGTTGCATCAGAAGTTTCGTCCGACTCTTCGCTATCATCAGCTGGAGGCGCTGGGTCTGTTGCTGCCTCACCCTCTGGTTCCTCATCTGTAGGCTCCTCAGGTGTTTCGGGCTCGTCGGGCGTCTCCTCTGTTTTAGGAGGAGTTTCTGGGATTTCTTCTGGGATATCGTCTGTCTCTTCCTGGGGATTGTCAGTCTCAGGGGGGAGCGCAGGATTGTCAATCTCATCCTCACCAGGAGTCTCCTCAGAACCAGGAGATTCGGGCGCCTCAGGATTATCAGGTTTACTGGGCAATTCTGGTGTGGTAGTTTCAGAATCCTCATGGGTGTCATCAGAGGGGTCTACCTGTTCTTCATGCTGAGAGTCCTCAGGATTTTCTTCTGTGTCGGGAGGAGTTTCGTCTGTTTCTTCGTCTGTATTTTCTTCGTCATCTACAACTTCTTCTTCAACGAGTTCATCTTCAATCAAACCAAAAGTCGTATTAGGAACCCAGAATGCATACAGCGTAACGACATCTCCATCGGCCGCAGTGAGACCATAAATCTCCTGCTCGTCAGAATACACAGGTTCATCTGCATCAGGGGCTGTTGCCCATCCTCCAAATGTATAACCTTCTCTGGTAAAATTATTTGCCAATAGTGCCTTCAGTTCACTGGTGCCAGTCCCTTCCGCGTCTGTGCCAATCAACATAGTCATGGTCTCCATAGTTCCATCACCACCATTAGCGTCAAACGCAATAGTATAAGAGCCTTGGGCCTTCTCTACGGAATTAATGATTAGTCGAATACCAACGTTTTCTGTTAATCGGCCTGACGCGGGGCGTCTGTATAGTGTGGTACCATTATTCCATGTATCAGCGCCTTCATTATATGTACCTGCGTAGTAAAACCCCTCAGGGAGGTCAACTACCACAGAGTAATATGAATCGAAGGGCAACTGTCTACAGAAGTCTCTACCGCCACCATAATCATACCCATTGATATACACCTTCATAAAATTCATATTCAGGGCCGCGGGCCAGCTGGGGTCGCTGGGGCCACCTGTAAACACGCCATCAACAACAAAATTAACGTCAAGCCAATATTGTGTTCGCTCGTATTTATAAGTCAAAACACAATTTCCGCTGGCATCGACTTTCAGCGCTTGCTGAGAGGGAGTCTTATACTGGTCATAGGTTTTTGTTTCTGGCCAAACTGTTTCTCCAACAGTTGCAACAAAAGTCTCTTCCTCATGGATATCATAAACATAGCTGTTATCTAGGGTCTGCCAAGAATGTCTTACCGTATATGTAGTTGTCCATTTTGCATATACAGTAGTATGGGATGTGGGGATATGGCCATCATATGGAGTCGTAAAATTAATATCTAAGTACCATCCAGCAAAGGTACAGTAGTTGCGCGTAGGCTCTTCAACAGCACCGCCAATCCATCTACCTTCGGTCGTGTATTTGATAGTGTTGTAGCCAGCTCCATTGGTAAAAATGCCTCCATTAGCATCATAAGTCAAATTGATTGGATTGTGCCAATCAATTGTTAGATACACATTCGCTGCATGTGTATCTTGATGTTCATCTGTGCTGCCTGTTACTTTGGCAGCATAGGGGAGTTGTTGTATTCCTCCCGCAGGGATGGCAGGGAATGCATCTTGGAGAAAAGCTAAGGAACCATCAGAGCGAGTTTTTGAGCCATTGATATTTAAAGCAATCTGATTGGAATTTAAATACTTTGTAGAAAAATCTTCTTCATAGCCGACGATATTGTATGAGCCTGCTTGTCCCACACCCATATCTACTACACGGACAGCACTGTTACTGTTGTTGATAATAGCTGTATTGTTAGCAGTTGAGGCATTGCCATATCCGTCAACAAACACTGGGAAACTGGTAGGAACGGTTACGGAGAAAACAGCAGGCTCTGCTGCTTCTGCAACAGTGAGCAAGACATTGCCTGTGGAGGGCGTCACTTCTTCTGACAACTCTGTTGCAAAAACAGGAGTGAGTTGAGGTGCGCTCAGCACGCCAATCAATAATAGTGACAATACTTTTGCACTATTATGTTTCGTCCACATGGTCTTATTTGCTCCTTTCTCAAAAATTAGCTCAATACATAGATTTTAATTTTTGCACAGGCCTTTCCAAGAAATGCACCACTCTCATCAATCTGATTAAAATGAGCTGTGCAATCATATACGCCCATGGGAACATCAACCAGCAACTTAGCATTGTCGATGCGCGCACCTACGGGAATTACACCAGAACGATAAATACATTCGCCAGTATCATCTCTATAAATCTCAACAACTTGAGAATAGAGATTGCAGCTTTCATTGATAATCAACAGATTACCTGCTTCAGTACCGCTGTTAAAAACAGGGTTGGTATTCATGGAGATATTCATCATGCCTTCTTCAACCTTGCGGCGAAGCTCTTCCTGGATTTCTTCCATAGGTCTTGTTTCGCGGGGGCCCCATTCAATATTAGGGTCAGTTTCTACTCCAAAAGACGGGGTGGTAGCAACAGGTTCTGATGGAGTTGGATTGCAATTGCAGGGCCACAGCAGCAACAGAAGAACAATAACAATAATCGAAAGAATAGTATTTACAATAGAAATATGCAAAATCTTTTGATTATGTATAATTGCTTCATGCTCTGCCTGAATCATAGGATTTGTGTTTAGCGTTGTTTCCTGCATAGAGAAGTCTCCTTCTTAGCAAGCACAAGTCTTGAACAGAATAATACCGATAATTGCTACCAAAAGAACGGTATTCGTGATGGAGAATGCTGTAATAGTTCGCCGCTGCTTTTTACTCGTTTCATTCAGCTGATTGAGGTAAGCCTGTTCTGTGTTAGACATAGTTTATCAACCTTTCTTTTCTATTATTTTTATTTATTCTCTTTTATTATAGCTCTCTATGCAAACAAATAAGGGGAGAGTCCAAGGACTCTCCCCTTATTTTTATACGTTTTTTCTAACTATTTAATTAGTTTGCCCAGCCGATGGTAAACACAACGTTTGCCATAGTAGCACCGTTAGATGCCTCTGTCTGAGGAGGCAGGATGGCCTGATACTTAAAGTTGTATGTGCCGTCCTTAGCAATAACAGGCCACTTGCTGGCATCAAAAGTCCAAGCACCATCTGTTGTTGCAACACCATTCAGGTTCAAGCCCAACTTGTGCTCGTTAATCTTGAAAGTAGTGGGGTCAGTTGTATAATCAATTAATGACCAGTCACCAGCAGGTGTAACAGTAACATTAGTTACCTTAACAGGAGCGGCGGACTTGTTGATAATATCTGCACCAGCGTCGGGGGTGGTTACCTTACCAGCGGCATCAATATCAACAGGCAGATTGGTGGGAACAGTGACGGAGAATGTTGCAGCCTCGACCTTTAGCACGACAGGTACGGTCTGAGTGCCGCCTGCGGTGCCGATGGTATTGTCAGCAGCATGTGCGGGCATGATAGTGGCGCTTGCCAAAATCATCAGTGCGAGGGTTAAACTCAAGATTTTTTTCATTTTAGGAACACCTTTCTTTTATTATTTTTAATTTCATCTTTCGATAAAATTATTAACGATTTAAATATAGACGGATAGAGGACCTCAAATACTGTCGGGGCAATAGAAGCGTTTTAGCAGCTGCGCTACATCATCGTGGTCCACCACTATACCTTTCTTTTCACACCATGCTTTGTAAATCACCAATGGGTCTCCGTACTCTTTAAAGCGAGCATAGAGGTCATTAATGATGATAGGCCATTCTTCTTCGGGTCTCTGCCAAACGTCTGGACGAGTCCACTCGGAGGGGGTATGTTGATACTTCCAATCCGCATAAACGAGCCCGACTAACTCTGCGATATCATCGTCAGGCTCACCGAGCACCCATTTTTCATTGGTGATTTTGTGAGTGGATTTGTAGGCTAAGTCTCCTATTTCAGAGCGAATAGCAAGTTCTGCTACTGCTTCTGCGTGGGGCTTTGCTTTAAACTCAGTAATAGAAGGGAAACGGCCTTTTAGATTATGAGCTTCGAGACCTTCAAAAAGAATTCTGTCATGCTCGATATTTGCGTGATGATATTCTTGCAGCATCTGCTTCAATTCTACTGTTGAGTTAACTCTGAATAGAGTACCGCAGTTGTTTACAACAACAGGAGGCAAATCGTAGTCATCAGGCATCTCCATAATAAGCAGAGTCTCTGCCCACTGACCATCTCTGACAATATGTATTTCAGTTTCCAACGGTGTAAACGCTAAGTCAAAAGTCAAAATACCGAAATCTTTACCGTAGTTGTAATAAGGGGTCATATAAGGAGTATTATTAACAGATTCCAAGCGACCACCAGTGGAGCCCATACATACTGTATTGTCTTTGTTAACTGAAATACAAGGAACATAGAAACATTTTACTTGGTCACCTGAGGTGCCAATATAATTATACATACCCAATGGACTCACCCTTTCTTATACGTTGGGCGTCAGCAATTCACCTTTAACTACAAAATATTGGGCAGGGATGGTTCTAACGATATACTCCTCAGATACGTCTTTTAGATAAACTCCCAGAGCCTGAAACTTATTATAATCAGTGGGATTAAAATCTTCCATCTGAGAAAGCTGATTCCAATCCGCAATATCCAGTTGCAAGGTGTTCCAAACATCGTCGATAGTGACCTCATTCACCTTGAAACAAATATATTCTTCTTCCCAGTTGCCCTTAATACACAGGTAGTAATTATAGTCATCTGCGATAAGAGAAGGTTCTTTCATGAATACGATGTCATAGTCAGTTCTCTCGTCGTTCAAAGAAGAGACTGCATTACCAATAAGAGCTGCATCTCTTTCTGCAATAGCATGAGTAAACTGCCACATGGTAATAGTAGGCTCTTCCAACAACTGCACATCATATGTAGGATATTCAGCAATCTTTTTCAGGCTCTCTTTGGAAGCTTCCTTCTCTGCCTTAGAGGCTAGCGCCTTTTCGACATCATGTTGAGTTTTTTCTATACTTTCTGTTTTCTCTGCTGTTGCATCATTCTTAGACATGAGAGCAGAAGTTCCCCAGGCTCCAAATCCAGCACCAATAATCAAACTAATGGCGACGATGATAGCCAGGAAAATCAAAGAATATTTGGTGTGCAGTCTCTTTACGTCCTGCGTGATTTCAATAGGTCCATCTTCATTATGCATTGTTATTTTCCTCCTCATTATGCGTTGCTTCAATTTCTGCAATAAACTTAGCCTCATCAAAATGATGTTCTGGGCGTTTTTCTTCCAGAGGGACATAATACTTCTCGATATTGTCCTTCATCATTTTCTTTACATTTGCAACAGCTTCTTCTTCCGTCTTGCCGTATCCAATAGCAATTGCGTAGACTTGGTCATACATGTGTGAGGTGTATTCACAGACCCAAGGACAATCAGGGTAGGCCTTATCTCCGCTCAATCTGCGGTGAATGTTGTACTGTACCGTATGTGTTTTCAGGGGGTGTGAGATACCATGCAACCAACGCTGAACGTCTCTTTGTACCACAGGGTCTTCTGATATCATATCCTGGTCCGCAACCCAACTACGCAAATCCATTCCGCGGAAAAATTCTTTTACGTATCCTAGTCGAATTCTTTCTGGCATAATACTGCTCCTCTTTTTGTGTATATTTCTATCGATATTATAGGATGTGATAAAACTTTTTTGAGGGTGCAACACATAGAAAGATTGAAGAGTTTTTATCACAGCTTGTCATTTTTGCTTCTATTGTTCTACTTTATTGCTATCACAAAAGGAGAAGAAAGGAATGTTTACCCATGAAGAAAATTTCTCTTAAAGAGCGCCAGAACGCATTGCGAGACTGGTGTGATAATTTTTGTGCAGAAATGAGCACAACCTTACAGGCAAATCGCCCCAAAATGCTCTTTATCAATGAACAGCTAAAGGACGGCGATTACTATGTAAGGCTTCAGTGCGAACGGTGTGGATGCGATACTTTATTAAAAGAATCCCCTGGTAAGAAGCACGCGTGTCCCCATTGTAACAACTCCAATACCGCGTATACAATTGACAGAAGTTGGAAAATGTTTTACAAAGAGATTAATGATGGCTGGATTTTTGTGTTGTATGGACCTGAGTATCGTAACAGCCCTCTGACTCTTGGCGATATTACAAACGTCCCCCATCCAATCAGAGTGCAGGCTTCTGTGGACTTTAACGCCGCTTTACAGTATAGTCGTGAATATGGGTTCCTGCTTTATGCGAAGGACCCCATGGGGACACGGCAGGAATCGGTTTTTATTTCCACGACCTCGCCTAAGTTTGAAAACATTCTGCTGCGTATGCAAAGATGCGACGCCCAGGGCACTTTTCTTGCCAATAAAATCGATTCGGCAAAGAAAGAAATTGTAAAGAAACAGGAAGAGGCTTTTCGTAACAAAACCATGAATAAGTCCCAAGCTTCTGAAATGGAGTGTATGCGGTATAATCCGAAAGACTTAGACATGGATGCATTGGTAAAAGCGCCTAAGGTAATACTGTATGACCGCCATACTCATACTCGTGATGAGAAACTGTATACGGTCACCTGTACTGTTTGTGGCACCAACTTCCATAATCCTGCAACTGGTTCGATGAAGTGCCCCACCTGTGGTAACGAAATTACACTGCCCGAGAGTGCCTATAAGCATAGTTTTCCCACCCTGACTTGTGAATATATCACCTTGCTGCATTATGAGAATACAGGACTCTCTGGCAATGAAATTTTGCTGAGAGTTTTTAACGTGGATTATCAAATGCAGAAAGATGGCCATGTCGACACTCGTGTTGAAGAGGTTAAACGCTTCTTCCTGGGGCGTCAGAAAAAGGCATTCGATATTCGCAAAGGGAAAATGGTAAAAGGCAGAGCTGAACTTACCGCAAGCAATCACCTTTATCAGCGCTTGGTTGCCGCTCATACAAAAGAAGAACTGTATGAAATCTTTGCCAACAGTGAGCTGAAATACTCTGGCGCAATGGAAGCAATGAGCTGTTGTGAGTCTGTTCACAAACCTATTACCGACATTAATAGCCTGAACTATATTCAGGCTTGGTATCAGAATCCTGGTATCGAGCTCGTATACAAGTCTCAGCTGAGACAGCTTGCGCGGGAATGTTTGGCACATGGTACTGCTAAGTTGCAGAAGGGTAAGAATGTCAAAGATGTTCTTGGCGTAACCAACATTGGACTGCAGATTATGCGTCAGTTTAATCTGGGTTTGGATGAACTGGAATCTGTTCGAGATATTTGTCAGAGTGACCCTACTTTAACTGTGGATGGCTTCCAGGCATTGCGCGATAATGTCAATCTCACCAAGGCTGCTGGCATTATGAAAGATTATCATGTTTCTTGGAAGGATGTTGTTGAATACATTAATAGTGTCTATATGCATCAGTGTATTGAAAAGGATGATGCTATGAGTATATGGGGTGACTATCTTAACATGGCCACTACCGTTGGTTTTGATTTGAGTAGTCGCAGCAAGAAATTTCCTTCCTCACTGAGAAAAGAGCATGATATTGCTATGTTTGCCTACAAAGCTGTTAAGGCTGACATTGATGCAGAAAATTTCCTAAATCAAGCTTTACAAAACAAAGAACGTTATGCTTACGAATATGGAGACTTGGTTGCTATTGTTCCTGAGAGCGTCGAGGCTGTTATTCAGGAAGCTACAAATCAGCATAATTGTCTAAGAAGTTATGTTGAAGCCATTAAAAATGGCCGCACTGCTGTCGCTTTTATTCGTCGCAAAGACGCCTCTTCAAAGAGTTATGTCTCCGTCGAGGTAAAGAATGCGGAAATCTTGCAAGTCAAGGGTTTTGCAAATTCCAGTCCTCGTTGCGAAGAGTTAACTGAATTCTTGGAGCACTGGTGTAAAGACAAGTGCCTTCGACTTTGTTGTTCCTATTAATTCGCACATAAAATAATAAAATAAGAAGCCAAACAAACATGTTTGGCTTCTTTTCTTATTATTAACATCTTACAGTTTCACCATGGAGCGATATAGCAACAAGAAATTGCCAATCTTTTTATCGGTATGGTAATGACCCGCGTACCATACTCCATATTTTAGTTTTCTCTCTACGCCTGCCAGCCAACGTTCCGTACGATTGTCAACAGTATCTTGGTTAACGCTGGACAAGAACATTTCTGTTGGGATAAACTTATAAGGACAAGTATGAGTAATGACGTAATCGACCTGCCAGTTATGGGCCGCCAAATTCTCTTCAAATTTCTTTTTGGTTTTGGTCGAAGGCTGCTCGTCGGCCCACCAAAAACAGTATTTAGAGGGAATACGCTTTGCGATTTTATCAGCAATCTTTTTGTCATAATCGAAATTAACATCAGTCACAATCTTTTCCAGATAAGACATATCTTCGTTGGAAATTAGATTGGGCCATTGCATTGCTCCACGCAAAGCTCGATAATACTTATCAACACTATACGCTCCACCGCAAATAGCAAAGGTCTTTTCATTGATGGTATAAATTTCACCATCAACAGCGAAATTCAAATGGTCAAAACCTTCCTGCTTCAGGACAGTACCACCATTCCACTCGACAGGTTTATAAGTGCTGATATTTTCTGGCTTATTTTGATGATTGCCATTTACAAACAAGAAATCGATACCCCAAGTATTAATACTTTTCTTGACCATATCATCACTGAGGTCGCAGTAATAATTAAGGCAGTCGTCTCCTGCTACGATAACGAGGTCTCCAGGCTTAACACCCGCAATATTGCATCTCAGATGCAAATCCCGAATATTTCGATGGAAATCTCCTGTAATCCATATACGCATTGTTGTTCGTTGTACCGTTGCTGTTAGGTACTCTCCTTTCTGTCTTTAGCAGACAAAATCGCCAAAGGAATGCCCAGAGATAATATTTTTATCCTGGAAGTAAGTAAGCCAAAATTCCACCTGCATATTGGTCATCATGGCAGTCTTATTTTCTCCTGCGGAGGTATTAAAGACGTCACGATAATCATAAACTCCGCCCATTTCATCCAAAACCTTGACGTTAACGTCCTGACTATCCTTGTAGACAGTAATCAGAAGACTCAAATCAGGGTCCTTGATGCCAGGATATACCAGCTTCTTATAGCAGAAGTATTCCTTAGCCTTATCTCTCTTCTTTTTGAAAAGGGGAGAAACATCAAAGCCTGCTGCCTGCATCTTATCATCAGACAAAATATGGCCCTGCAGAGCTGCATTGGTCTTATGCTTGTTCATCAGACCGAGTGGAATGTTTGTAGCGCCTGTGTTGTAATAAGGGAAGAAAGTCTTATGAGATACGGTTTTCATCGCCTTTGCAGTATCGTACTGACCCGCAAACTGAATCTTGTATCCATCACCCTTCTTAGAGGGGACGAGAATCATCAAAGTATTTTTCTCCTGGCTCAAGTCGTTCAGACTGGTTACCATTTCTGCTGCTACGCTCACTTAAATTAAATTCCTTTCTGGTTTTTATAATTAATCGCTATTATTATAGTGTTTACTTTTACCAACTGAAGGGCTTTTCTAAATATTTTCACAACAGACAGTAAAGGAAAGGCTCCGCCGCAAACTGCGGCGGAGCATATTATGTTACTCTTGTTGTGTTAATTCGGCATACAATATCATCGCGCGAGATAAAGATAATCCAACCTTATTATTCGCATCCATAATATCAATGCCAGAAGTTGTGTTTGGCGTCTCAATATGGAAGCTTGCTTGCTCAGGCGTCAGGAATTCTACATACCATTCGACGTCATCTATATAATAGCGCACAGCTCGAATTGCATATGTATCTTGCTCGATGAAGATATCATATACCATTTGAGCATCGGACTCCTCCAAATGGTCCATTTCAATCCCACTATACAAAATGACATGGTCTTGGTTATCTATAGTTTCAATATATTCCATAGAAGTCATTTTGTCAATAGCCTCATGCAACCCTTCCAAGTCCATTTTATTTTCTTCCATTTGATAATCTTCGGTATTTTCACATATATACCAGGATTCTCGATTGTCCCATGGAGTATTTTCTTTATCATAAAAATAAATTTTTCCTTCAGGGCTTTGATATAAGACCGCTTCGAGATAACCTTCCTCGGGCAGAGTAGCCGCCACAGAATACAAAATCTCGCCATCTGCGTCATGAATCATAGACAACGTGGCAAAATTATGTAGCGTGGTTCTGACAGCCGTATTGTCGATTGTATATAGGTCTTGAGTAAATACATCTTGTAAAACCGTTTGTCTATCTTCTTTCAATACAGGTTGACTGTTAGGTTGGGTGGGGACTTCTGCTGGGATTGTTGGTTCGACAATTTGCTCTGTTTCATGAGGTATACTTTCTACTGCGGGTATATCAATTTGGAAGACGGGCTCTTCTTCTTTTTTACAGGCTGTGAATAAGAACAAACAGCAGACTATAAGGATAACAAATTTTTTCATATTGACCTCCATTGGTTTTAAATATGTGAGGGGTACATATATTTTTTTAGAATATTATAGTGAAAAATTTTCTTTTTTATAGGGCTACAAATTTTATAAGGTTAGTTTCTCTTGTGAGTGTAGTTGTAGGGTTCATAAATAGTAAAACGGCAGCCCCGAAGGACCGCCGTTTCACGTTAGGAGAACAAACAACAAAATGAAAGTCGAACAACAAATGCCTCTTCAATGAGAGGTGGTGCCCCGTCTGGGACTCGAACCCAGGCTCCCATGCTTAAAAGGCATGTGCTTTACCGACTAAGCTAACGGAGCAGATGGTGGACTTAGTGGTCCACATTAGTTGAGCCTGCACGAGCAATCCATTTGATATCTCTCGTACCATGGCCCTTATTTGCACCTCTATATGTCTTAGTCAAACTATGACAATTAGGGCACAACAATGTTAAATTCTCTTCTTTATTATTAGTGGAATCTCCATCAATATGTTCAATTTCAAGAGGGATGGTTCCTGTAAAAGGATTAATTTCAGCCCATCCACATTTAGAACACTTATGATTATATTTTTCAAATATGTATCTTCTTACAGGGCCTGCGACATCAATCCAATTTTTGCCGATAGTTCCTGTTTCTTTGCCTGCCTTCCACCTTTTTATATATTCTTGATATTCGTGTTCTTGCTGGCAATGATTGTCGCAATACTTTTTGCCTTTTACCGCCAATGGTTTACCACAATGAGCGCAAAATCCATATCCATGCATAGGAATTTTCTTTCTTCCTCCTGCTTGTTGTCCAAAAGGAGAACAATCTAAGCATAATTTTCTACTGCGTATATTTCTTTTTACGCCATCAATGATTATATATTCGGGGAACTCTTTTCCACACTTAGCACAAATCTTCAAAATATCATCTCTATATCTAAAAATGGTGAAGAACGGTTGGGACGCCGTAGCGCACTCCCAACACTATTCTTTGCCTCAGGCGCCGTAGCGTATCTGAGGACGACCATTTCTATTATAGCCTACGCCTCCTTGAATAGGAGGGTGTTTTTGAAAATTTTTCTAAATATTTCTATTTAGTACATCTGGTTCTGAAGTTTGTCGTAATAGTCTTGCAAAGCCTTTCTGACAACTTCTTTTTCCTCGTCATACACCAGATGGACCACGTTGAGATGCTGCATATCCTGGAGAATTCTTTTGGCAAAATACATTTCTTTTTCTGCCTTTTCTCTATCTGCGCCATACAAAGCCATATCAGTTTCCTTTCTGCGAGTTCAGGAACTCAGCAACCTCTTCCAAAGAGTGGAATACGTGAATACCGTTATTGATGAGCAATCTTTCTACGGCTGCCATACTGTGAGACATGCCGTCTTCCTTGTTATATAAATTGCAGAACAAAGTCTTTTCAGGCCGCTTGTTGCTGTCATCAACGACTTCAGCAATGCTGTAAACGCCGCGGATATGGTTAGTAATGGTATAGAGAACGAAATCAGCAGTTTCTCTTTCGTGAACTTCCTTTTGTCTCTGTGATTCGCCCCAGCCTCTGGTCATGGGATTATAATAATCACATTTTAGCAGAGGAATCAAATCATTACGCCAGCGATAACCTGAGCAGGTTCCGCCAAGAAACACTTTCATTTTTTCACCTCTTAGGTATGAACGCCCAAGATAGAAGCAGATTCATCATGCTTACGGCTCTGCTCTTCTGCATATTCTTCGTCATCGGAAGAGCCTAGCATACTGCAACCAGAATCATACATCTCGGATTCGTATTCATAATCTTCATCAATGCTGCTAAAACCGATTGCCATAATATAGCTCCTTACGCTCTTGCGTTCCATTTATCAATAACTGACTGCTTAGAACTACCGTGAATCTCAACTCCACATTCACAACGAATCATGGCAAAGTTCTTGCCCATTGTGATGAGCTGAATTTTATCGGCGGGTCTTGCGCAAAAAGGGCAACCCAGTCTAATACGTTTATCAGTCATGATTTTTCCTTTCCAACTATTGAAATCAGGGAATCATTGAAGCCACGGCAATCCCATTTCTGGTCTTACATGCTTAGCCGAAGCGCCCTACATGATTTTAATGCTTCTCAACCTAATCTCATACATATGAACATCTGCATATTGCCTTGTTATACGACGTTTCCTCAACGACAGGAATCGAACCTGCAGCTCAGATGTTCTGGCGGAGCAGGAGGGATTCGAACCCTCGCGCGGCTTTTGACCGCCTACTCCCTTAGCAGGGGAGCCCCTTATAGCCTCTTGGGTACTACTCCAGAAAGAAGGCCGCCCCATATAACACCAGCGACTAACTCTGATGCGATAAGCGGCCTTGGGTCGACAAATGAAAGGAGAGAGTGTACTACACTCGAAGGGATACCTTTGGCTTTGGGTAGTATCCTGGACGCCTTTGCCTCACGCGTCACCCGTAGACCAATATTTAGCACGGCTGTCTTACATACTCCGTCATCTGCTAAGCGTCCTACATTTTTAACGCTCTATTTGTTGGGTTCGGGGCAGACACTCCGCTGGCTGGGGTAGGTGGATTTGAACCACCGAATGCAAGAGTCAAAGTCTTGTGCCTTACCGCTTGGCGATACCCCAATATAGAAAGTATTTATTTGTATTTATATTATAGCGTTGTGTTGATATTTCAAAAGGGAAATATCACAAAATATTTAAAATATTTTTGGCGGAGCGAGAGAGATTTGAACTCTCGCGAGGTTGCCCTCCTAGCGGTTTTCGAGACCGCCCCCTTCGGCCACTTGGGTATCACTCCTGGAGCTAGTGACCTGACTCGAACAGGCGACCTTCTCATTACGAGTGAGATGCACTACCGACTGTGCTACACTAGCATCTGTGATGCCATTGTACTATGGTTACGACTGCGCCTAACCATACTACACTAGCAAATAAATTTGCCATTATACTATATCAAAGCCAGGCAAACGACTTTTACTGCCCTGTCACCACTGGTGTCATCCAGCCGCGCGGTTTTTCACCGTATATTCTGTTAGGCTTTGGAGTCAACACTTACAAGCTCAGGTTTTGAGTTCAGTCAATTTGGCTTGTAGTTTGTTAACGATAAGCAATACCCACATACGTCTGGCTTAACTGGCCAGTGTCCTATTGAGCTACACAACAGCATCATAGGCTGCCATGGTGGGATTATGCATGGAGCAGGATACGGGAATCGAACCCGCCTATTCGGCTTGGGAAGCCGACATTCTACCGATGAATTAATCCTGCATATGAGCTCCTTGTGCAAGAAGCCCAACCTTCAACGTATTGGGAGCGCATTGAAGATGAGTGTTTCGGGTTGACACACAACCAACGGGCGCAGCTTGTGCAAACTGCTGGAGCTGGTAGACGGACTCGAACCCCCAACCTAGTGATTACAAATCACTTGCGCTGCCAATTGCGCCATACCAGCATAAAATGTCCTCCCAAGGCCTTTTTACCGTTAGCTAAGTATTATCCTGGAGGACTGGTTTGGGCGGACTTTCACGCATGCTCCGCCTTACAAGGAACCCTAATAGCTAACTGGGCTGGTGCCGATGAGGGGAATCGAACCCCTACGCTATCACTAGCGGCGGATTTTGAGTCCGCTACGTCTACCAGTTCCATCACATCGGCATATAAAAATGGACCACTCTCAAAACGAGAATGGTCCATGAAAATATCTTATAAAGTCCCTGTTAAGGGTATATAGACATCATGAGTTTACCATTGTATCGTTCTTGAGAGCATGACAAATGAGCCCCTGTTGCAACGAGCAGGTGCTTGTCGTACTTTGTTTAGTTAGAACGTTAACAATGTACATGATGGTTGCCTTCCTTTCGAAGTAGTTTTACTTAAATAATATAGACGAGCTAAAATCAACTGGTTTTGTAAGTTGTTTTGCTTGTTACATATTTATTATAGCGTGCGATTTTACAAAGTGAGGGGATTTTGAAAATAAATAGAAATATTTTTTTTGAGAGTTGTATACTTCGCCGTGATTAAACAATATCACATACAAATAGCTCTTTTGAGTCTTTTGTTGTAAGCTTTTTGGAGGTAAAAGTCCTATATTATAAGAAACTTAATAATCCGTGAGGAATATTTATGAGAACTCCCACTTTCCTTTTAGCAGAAATACGTACAACCTCTCGTTTCGAGAGATGTTTTGGACATGTGAGCGACAGCTTCAATGACGAAGACGATGAGGTGGAGCATTGGGAAGAAGATGAAGAAGATTGGGACGATTAACTAATTCTATGAAAATAACAAAGACTACGTCATCGCGTAGTCTTTTTCTTTGTCTATACAGGTTTTAGCAAAAACGTAATCATATATTCTATTATGGTTACAGATTGGTTTTAACCAACGAAAAGGAGGAAAAAACAATGAACTTGTACAAAATCGTAGCTTTTCTTATTAGCGTTCCTGTTTTACTTAGCACAGGGCAGACTGACTTAGCAACAGTTGCAGAAGTCATCGAAACTGAGTATGCTTTGGTAGAATCGGCTCCCGAAGGATTGGCTACACCAGAAGTACCCTCTGCAGAGATGGTCGATTTACAAGAGAATGTCCCGTTAGCACCTATCCCGTTTGTTAGCTCTGATGAGAGTATCACTTTTTCGTATGAATATGTTGCTGATGAAGACGGTGTGATTATTCCCTATGGTCTTTTCACCCCTTCTAGCGCAGAATTTAACGAAAAGACACCCTTGATTGTTTGGCTGCACGGCAATGGTGAACGAAATGTTTCTCAAAGTTCCTTTGAGAATACAGGTCTTCCGTATGTTTTAAAGCGCTGGACTTTACAAGGCTTTAATGCATATGTCGTTTGCCCACAACTTTATCGACAGTTCGATACAGGACTGTGGATGAAAGACGAGGCTGTTGACAATCTGCAAGCCCTGCTTCAAGAACTAACTGCTAAATATAACATTGACCCTGAGCGTATTATTTTGACGGGTCATAGTTTGGGTGGCCAAGGTTCTACTTACATTGCAAGTAAAATGCCTGATGTATTTTCTTGTGTAGCGATTTTAAGCGGGTATGATTGTTATATGGACCTTCCGATTGACGTCCCTGTTTGTGGTTATGTTGGTTCTACTGCTTATGGCGAAAGCTCGACTAGTCATAGCTACATGACTGGAGATTTTCGTAATGAGTATCCTACAGCAGAAGTTTATGTGTTAAATAGCTCCCATGGAGACCTACCCTGGGATGCATTTAATCGAGACTTGAACGAAGACAATAAGTCTGATTTGATTGAATGGATGCTGAATAGAATCAAATCTGAAAATTAAACAGTCAAAAGACCTCTCACGGGTATACCAATGACATTAAAAGAACCAGACCCGAAGGTCTGGTTCTTTAACTTAGTGGCATTGGATTTTTTGGCTACGGAGCATTTTGTTTTTTTGATAAAAAAGAAACCAAGTCCTAAGACTTGGTTTCTCGATTGTGTTTAGTGATTGTGGCCTTCGTGAGAATTGTTTAATTCTTCTTGCTCTTTTAACAGAGCTTCGGCTTCTTCCTGGGTAATATACTCAGTTTCTTCTACGGGAACTTCACCTTCTACAAATTCAGACATCCAAACGGGCATATGAATCCAATATACGACCTTACCCTTATAAGTCAACACAAAGGCGTTTGCCGATTCTGCATTGAAGTTGGGGTCAGTGGTCATATCATAATGAGCAACAGCAACCTTGGCGGGGTTGTGTGCGTTGGGAGCGGGGATTTCCTCAAAAGTTACATAAGTCGCACCCTCAGGGATGGTTAGCATGGGAGAATCTGCGGGCAGAGGCAATTTGTGAGACTGCCAAGAGCCTGCGGTTTCAATATCCGCGAGCAAATCGACAGAGTCCTTGAATACGTAAAGACGAATGTCGTCCAACATATCAGGCTGGATGTTTCTGATATAAATATCTAGGGTTTCACCTGCTTCATAAGCATAACCCATATTAAACATCTGATAACCATAGCTAGAAACTGCACCCTGATTATGTTTGCCTTCAATAGCAAAGCCATCAACAAGCAAAGGCGACTGCCAATCAACCAAATGTGCTACGGGCACGCTGGTCAACGGTGTATCCATGATAGCAATCATAGCCTCGATATAATCATAAGGAGATTCCTGTGCTTCGTAGATACCATCATCCAGGAAATCAGAATGCGCGGTAATACCATTGTCAAATCCAGAAATTCGATAACGATAGTCGGGAGAACAGATAGTATTATCAAAACCTACGACCCAACCGCTGGTATTAAGTTCAGATGCTGCCCAGTTAGCCAAAGTCATACCGACACGATACTTATAATATTCAACTTGACCATTAATAGAAATACCGAATTCTGAAGTGATAACAGGATATCCATCAATGAAGGTTAGTGTAAAGTCAGTATCAAGCAAATAATCTTCAGCGACACTTTCGTTTTTGCACAGTAACTGAGGCTGAGGACTGGTATCAGGAATATGGTCATAGACCTTCACCAGATTGTACAAGTTATTTGAGTTGGGATAATAAAATGCTGTAACAAAAGCCATATGAGAGTCATCTTTAATATACATGTACTTCCATACCTGTACGAAATCAGAAGATTCTCCTGTCATTTTGTTATGGTCGAATGCATCATACACATCGTAATCGTCTGGGTTTAGTCCAGAAATATCAGCAACAGAGTCTGCCTTTGTGCAATACAGTACCCAACCATCCTCTTCATATTTGTCTTCAAATTCATACCAAGAAAATTCGACGCGAATCTTCTCTTCTGCAAATTGGATGCTATGAATTGTTGCAGAAGGGATGGCATTGTCAACCACTTGACCATTTTTGTCATAGTAGTTATTCCCATCACCAATAACATGATTTGTAAAATCTAATTCCTTGAATCCCAGGCCCTTTGCTACCATGGTGAAAGTTTCATTGGAAGTCCAGGAAAATACGGTAGCTTGTGCAGACTGCAGCGCCGTATCAATCTCTGAAGAGGACGGATAGCCAGGGGTCGGCATGTAATTACCCTGCGTATCAGTTGTTTCGTCAGGAGGCGCGACCTCTTCAGTAGGTGCGACAGTAGGCCCTTCGGGATTTTCTTTATCGGGCTGTGTCATAAAGATAATACCGAAGATAATGCCAATCGTTACGACAATCACAAGTAAAATGCTAATTAGTTTTTTCATTGTTTTTTCTCCTTTCAATATAATGATTTTATTTGTGCATTCTTATTATATATGTTTTATTGAAATATCAGCGGGAATAGTACATATATCTATTAATTTCTTCAGATAGAATTTTCAAAGGTCATTACGCTTTCGATATAAGGAATATTACAAAGATGCAAGTGAGGGCGCAAGACAGAATACACAATAAATTTGATTTGAGATTCAACTTCCTCTGGGTGCTCTTTTGCGATATTATCAAACGCAAACGTTAATTTGAGTTTAGACGGCGTTACGCTAACTGAAATTTTCTTGGCCAAATTCTGCAGTTTGCCATGAAATTGATTGCAAACAGCATTTTCTTCGATAAGTTTTTCGACATATACTTCAGTTGCACAAACAACATCCGTTTCCAATTCATCCGTCATAGTAAATTCTACGGGGATGAAAACAGATTTTACAAATGTATTTTTCATAAAAACTCCTTATTATGATATATATATCAATTTTTACTGGGATATTAGTATCATTATATCTCATTGGCTTGTATTTGATAGGGCCACAAAAAAAGACCAGAGTGGGAACTCTGGTCTAACAGCGATGGAGAATATTGTTATGTTTTATGCCGCCATACAGAAATTGTGTGGGCGATGATTCCCTTTTGTGCGTATTGTGCAACAGCCTTTTGAGAAGCTTGAATAGAATTCTCTGCTTCTACATAGACATCTGCTTCGTGGTCCCTCTCATCTTTGACCAACACGTGAACTTTATAGGTAATCATACAAATATCTCCTATTGTGACATCATTGCTGATGTATTTGCTGATTTTAAAATAGAAGGTGTTTCAATGGTAGAAAATGAGCGTTACACAGTTTCTATTATGATTTCAATACACTGTCCTCTGTACATACTTGAGTAAGGCGGTCT
>JAEIGA010005287.1_pt1 | contig 19783 bp, 21 predicted proteins | sample 9270691 | NCBI WGS metagenome assembly JAEIGA01 (sample SAMN17057246, study PRJNA624740) | gut metagenome | biome: biome; isolation source: fecal sample | host: Bos grunniens | place: China: Xizang | collected 2019 | reverse complement strand
TATCGAATATATGATTGTGGATGTTTATGTTATAAGTTTGAAAAACAATAAATTTTATGAAAAAACTAACAACAGAAGAATTTATACAAAAAGCAAAACAAGCACATGGTGATAAATACGATTATTCAAAAGTCGTATATATTAATGCACAAACTAAAATAAAAATTGTTTGTAAAAAACATGGTGAATTTTTACAAAACCCTTCATCACATATTAAGGGAAGTGGTTGTCCTAAATGTTGTGAATTTAATCAAAAATACACAAAAGAACAATTTATTGAGAAAGCAAAACAAATACATGGGAATAAATATGATTATTCAAAAGTTAAATATATAAATAATTCTACTAAAGTTTGTATTATATGTAAAGAACATGGTGAATTTTGGCAAACACCTGCTAATCATTTACACGGACAAGGTTGTGTTAAATGTTATAATAATAGTAAAAAAAATAAGTTAAAATATAATAACAAAGAAATTATAAATAAATTCAAACAAGTTCATGGTAATGAATATGATTATTCAAAAGTTAATTATCAAGGTATAATAAATCCTGTAATAATCATATGTAAAGAACATGGTGAATTCCTTCAAACACCATCATTACATATTAATGGAAGTGGTTGTCCTAAATGTGGTATACTTAAATCAAATCAAGCAAAACGATTAACAACAGAAGAATTTATTAATAAAGCAAAACAAATACATGGTGATAAATATGATTACTCAAAGGTTGAGTATATTGATTATGATACACCTGTTACTATAATATGTCAAACACATGGGGAATTTCAACAATCTCCTGACTCTCATTTACAAGGTAAGGGATGTCAAAGTTGTTCTATTAGACATTCTTCTCATGAAGAAGAATTAATTACTTTTATTAAACAACGTTTTAATGGTATAGTTGAAATTAATAACCAACAAATAATTCATCCTTTAGAATTAGATATTTATTTACCTCAAAAACAAATAGCAATCGAATTTAATGGTATTCGATGGCACACCGAAGAATTTGGTAAAGATAGAAATTATCATTTAAATAAAACATTAAAATGTAAACAAAAAGGTATTAAACTAATCCAAATTTTTGAAGATGAAATGGTATTACATAAAGATATTGTTCTATCTAAACTATCTCATTTATTAAATTTAGACATAAACAAAGAAAAAGTGTATGGTAGATTAGTAAAAATACAAGAAATTAATAATAAAATAGCAAAAACTTTTTTAAATAAAAATCATATACAAGGTTTCGCTTCTTCTAGTGTATATTTAGGTGCGTTTTATCATGAAAAATTAATTGGTGTAATGTCCTTTAAAAAAGAAAAAAATAATAATTGGGAATTAAATAGATTTGCAAGTGATTACAATTATAATTGTTGTGGTATTGGTGGAAAATTATTAAAAACTTTTGAAAATTTATATCACCCCAATCAAATTAAATCATTTGCTGATAGAAGATGGACTTTAAATGAAACTAATAATTTATATATTAAACTTGGATTTAAACTTGATAAAATAATACCTCCTGATTATAAATATATAAAAAATAATCAAATGAAACGGATTCATAAATTTAATCTCCGAAAACAGAATTTAATAAAAAAATATAATCTCAATACAGATTTAACTGAAAATGAAATAACACAACAACTTGGTTATTTTAAAATATGGGATTGTGGTTTACTGAGATATGTAAAAACAAATTTGTAACAAAATATAAAAAATATTGTTAATAATATAGTTAATGTTTAATAAAAAAAAATAAAAGCATGAGTTTGAAAGTAACACAATTAAATAAAGAATTAAATTATGTATATGATATTTCATTAGACGGTACTTTTGTTAATGCATTGGGTGTCAATGTATTACACAATACGGATGGGATGAATTTCAAACAACCTGATGTGTTTAGATATACTGAAGAAAATCCATATGTATCAACAGGTATGAATAGAAATACTATAAAAGATAAAAAATATGTAGGAGCTTATGGGGATTTAGCAGAATTTAATGACTTATTTATGCGACATAAAAATGGTTTAGATATTGATGAATTTGTACCATCGTCTTGTTATATTGCACGTAAGAATTATATAGATTTATTAGATATCGATTCTCAAAAAGTTAAGTTAGTCGGTAATACCATTAAATCAAAAAAAATGCCAATTTACATAGAAAAATTTGTAGATGATACGGTTAGAGATTTATTAAATGATAGAGGTAAAATATGGTTAGATAAATATTATGATAAAATAGATGAAATATATAATTTAAGAATTCCATTAAAAGATATTGCTACTGTAGGTAAAATAAAAATGGGGTTAGATGAATATAAAAAGAATTGTAAAGAAAAAACTAAAGCAGGTACTAAAAAATCTAGACAAGCATGGTATGAATTAGCAATCAAACATAATTTAGATGTGCATATGGGGGATTCTATATATTATATCAATACAGGTACAAAAAAAGGAGATTCAGATGTAAAGAGAGTAACACATTTTATGAAAAAAGATATGTATGGTGAAATTGTTAATGTTACTAAAGAAATTACAAAAGAATATAATAAATTAAAAAAATTAGCAAAACAAGGGGATGAATCAGCACAATTACAATTAGGGATTAGTACAGAAAATACAAAAGCAATGAATATTTCAGAGTTTGTTTTTAAATATCATAAAGAATGTTATGAAGAAGATGAAATAATATTTAACTGTATATTATTACCGAATAATATTGTTGAAGATGAAGAACCACATTATTGTGATGAAGATTTTGAATATAATGTTGATAAATACATAACAATGTTTAATAATCGTATAAAACCACAATTAGTATGTTTTGATAAAAATATTAGAATAAAAAAAGTAACTAATAAGAAGGGTGAATTAGTAGAAGAAAATAATATTATTATTGATAATCCTAAAGATAGAAAATATTTCACTGAAGAGGAGTGTAAATTAGTGAGTGGTCAACCTTATAAACCTTCTGACCAAGATACATATGAACAATTAATGACTATGGAAGATAAAGAAATACGTTTTTGGATTTCAGTAAATAAACGTCCGATATATGAAAAAGAATGTGGTATGGATTGGGATGTCATTAAACAAGAATATTTAGATAGACAGGAAAAATTAAAACAAGAGGGGATAAAAGATGAGGTTGAGTTATATCGAAAGATTATAAATAGTTTAACTAATGATGATATTGAATTATTAACTGAAGAAGGGGAAATACCAAGTGAAATATTGAAAATTTGTGATTTTAACCCTAATAATGGTAGTTTTATATCTAAAACATGGAATATTAAAATTGGGGAAATTTGGGAAATTTTAGATAAAAAATATGATGAAGTTGCTGAATTTATCAATGATTTAGTAAGTGATGCTAAAATTGATGTTAGTAATGTATAAAAAAAAGAGACTAAATAATTAGTCTCTTTTTTTCGTATTTAATCTTCTTGTGTTTGTATAAACACATTTTGTTTAGATTTTATGTATGGATTTTCTTCGTTTATAACTGCTTTAATAACTGTATGTTTTTTCTGGAATAAACGACAAATCCAATATTTATTAGGTGGATTTACTGTTTCTTTTGAAGAATAAAGAACAACTTCTTTTTCAGAAAAAACTGTTGGTGTTATAACTAAATGATTAGGGTATTTTAATTTTAAATTTGTATTAACCCATTTATCACCGATTAGAGTATCTATGTTAATATCAGGGTCTCTAAATATAGTGTCTCTAAATATAACAGTATCAACTCTACTTATTTCAGTTGCTAAATAAGTTAATTCTTTTATTTGTTCGTTTTTAATACCTAATTGATGTGTAACTTTTAATAATTTATTACTTATAGAATCGTTAATATATTCTAAAGTTTCAATATTTGTTTTGAACACAGCAATTTCATTTTCATTATTTTTAATTTGTGATAAAAATGCTTTATTGTTTTGTTCAGATGTTAAATATTGTTCATTTATATTTTGTTTTTGTTTGTAAATTACAAATCCAACGCCTAAACTAATTAATAAAAGTAATAACCATACAATTCTTTCTTTTGTTAAAAATTTCATCATAAACTTGTTTTTTATTAAATTATTGTTACTTTAAATATAATAATAATATTATTAATAATCAAGTTTAATCCTTCAGATAAGAATAAATCACTATTATTATTGTAATTATTCATAATAGAAATTAATAAATTTCCTTCTTTTGTATTATCAGATGTATATTTAGACCCATTCAATTCTTCTAATGAATTATCCCAAAAATAATCAACATTATTATATTGTATTTTATTAATATTACCTACTTCATATAATGCTTTTAACAATATATTAATATCGTTAAATATATTAATTTCATAATTTTCAACATTTTTATTTATTGAGTAACTAAATAAATGGTCAACACTTGTTTTTGTAAACTTACCATAGTATGTGTAATCTTGATATTCATGTTTAATAGCATTTTCGATAATACCGTCAATAATTTCTGAATCTAAATGTAATCCAAAAGTTTGTAATAAATTTTCTATTTTATAATGGATTGATAAAATTTCAGTATTTTTTAAGAAATAAAAGTCTTCATTTTCTATCAAATAAAATGCATCATAATTATTTAATTCGTATTTTTTCCAATTAACACCATTCCATTCACAGATATAATAAATATCTTGGGATTCGTTTAACCATTCTTCTGGAGTAAATCTATTTTTTTCATCATCTGCTTTTTCAATAACTTCAGGTTCAGTAATTGTTGTAGTTATTAGTTTTCCTGTACAAGAAGTATCAGTACTTGTTTTGGTTTTCATTTCTGTTATATCTTGTAATTCTGATGTAAAGTTCACATCAATCCAAACACGATTACCGTATTTTAATGAAGGCATCATTACAGTATTATAAGTAGTACCCATAATTTCTTCACTTGTTAGATTATATGTGTTATCAACATCACGTATTAAACGTACAGAATAAAAATTCACACCTTCTGAAATATCTTGATATACTCCACTTTCATTTTTATCAACTCTTTTAGTAAATCCACTAAATCCGTTTATATCAGTACTAGTCCACCAAATAGTTCTTTCGTCTTCATATGTTATATGTTTTTCTTTTTCTTCGTTAGCGTAACCACATAAAACAGTATTAAAATTATAGTCATTATTGATTAAACTAGCACCTGCTCTTTTACCTAAAAATATATTACATTTTTTAGAATCATGATTTCTATTAGTAGGGTTATCTTCAAGGGCGTTTAACATATCATCCCAATCTTCTTTAGTAGCAACTTTCCATTTAGTATTTTCAAGATGTTTTATAATGTTATTTAACCCTTTATAGTTGTATAAAGAACCTTTTTTATTTAATTTTTCTTTTATAAGAAAACGTTCACCAATTTCAGGTGTTTGTGGTAATACTTCAACTATTTTATTTATAGGTTTTAACATTCCTGATTTTTGTCCTTTTGATAATCTTAATGGATTTGAATTTAATCCATTACCCTCTAAACTACTATCAGTGTAAATTTGTTTATTACTAATCATACCCATTACAGTATCTTTAGTTAAAAAACCTGGTATTACAACAGGTTTACTATTATCATTATTTATAATTATATTTAGTTCACCTGTTTCTTCATTATATTTATATTCTAATGATGTAATAGGGTCTTGTAATGATATTGGACATTTAAATATTTTGTCATTTAATAATGTTACAATCAAAACTCTACCATCTTCAGATAAATTTACATCTTTGATTGAACGTCCTTCTAATGTATTGAAATTTTTATCTATTTCTTTACTTGTCAAACTTTTATCTTTGATTATATCAATATTGTTATCATAAACAATATCAGGTTGACTGTAATAAGTAATTATTTCTTTTATCTCATTCATTTTATTAATATTTATTTGTTTTTTATTTTTAAACTATTTATATTATATAAATAAATAGTAAGATAATGGCAAAAATAGTAAATAATGATAATGAAAATGTTACAACTTCAACTAATATAGTTGAACAATTTCTTGAAGAAAATATTGGTAAAACTATTGAAGTAATAGAAGAAACAAAACCTAAAACAACAAAACCTAAAACAACAAAACCTAAAACAAAACCAATAAAAGAAGAAAAAACTGAAACAACTGAACCTATTGAAAATATTGAAGAGACAGTTCCTGTTGTTGAAGAATTAAATGATATAATAGAAAATATTGGAATTGTTGAAGAACCAGTTGTTGAAGAGAAAGTTTCTATTGTTGAAGAACCAGTTGTTGAAGAACAAAAAAATGAAACAATAAATAATAATAAAAAGAAAAATGTGTATAAACAAATATATACATTTTTAGGATGGTCTATTGATTAATTATGGAAAGAAATTATTTAGATATTTATACAACTTTTGAATTATTACGTGAAAATACTGAACGTAATAAACAGGATGATGTTGAATCTGATGCAATACCATATAGTGCTCAAGATACATTAATGACGAATGTATTAGCATCATGTAAACAAGAATTTGGTGCTGATTTTAATCAAATTAAAAATCCTATGTTATATTATCCGTCAGATGGTGATATAACATTAAGTGGTGTTATTCCTGAAATGAATGATGCTAAATTTCAATTTCGTTATAAAGTAGGTGATGGAGCAGGATGTTACTTGTGGTCAAATCCATATTTACCAATATCAGATAAAACAATACAGACTTTACAAAAAGTAAATGGTGTTTGTAAGAATTGGAGAGATGAAATTTCTAAATCAGAGGATTGTAAACCATCTAATTTTAAAGATAAAAATGATGTACAAAATAATACACAAGGGCAAGCACCTTCTACTATAAATGAAACTGTTTTAATACCAGGGGATGATTTAGATTAATATAAATATAATATAATAAAAAAGGAGATTCAAATTAAAAGAATCTCCTTTATTTTTTTATTTAATTTTTCTTCTTATTGGTTTACCAAATAATGGTTGTGAGTATTGTCCACTATCAGCACCTGCAATTCCTCCTCCAACACCTGAACAACTACAAGCACCACCACCATCTTCATTTAAAGTAAATGAAGGTGATAATTTATTATATAAATTTTTAACTTTTATCTTAAAATCTTTTTTTGGTATTACATATTTAACTAACATTTTTGCTGTTTGGGGATTACCCTCAGCATCATGGTCATTAATAGTCATATGTTTTTTTATAATTTTATTGTCAATTAATTCTTTTAATAATTTATTTTTATCTAATCCATTACATTTAAAAATGTATTCAACATCAGTACCAACAGGGTCTTCTAAAATTCCTGATAAAAATTTTTTTAAATTAGAATAAAATTTAAAATTAGTTAATATCATTTCTTTTTTGATATCATTAACTGTATTTTCGTTTAGTATTATAGTTTTTCTTTCCATATTATTTTCTTTTTAACATTGTTTTCCAAAATGATTTCTTAGTCCACATACTTTCTAAAAAGTCTCCAACAGTATCAACAACTATGTTATTAACTCTTTTTTCAAATTCTCTACTTTTTAATAAATCTTCTAAAGCATTATCTAATTGATTTCTTGTTATATCTTCTTTAATAATATCTTTATTATATTTTATTAAACATTCTTTTACAATATTACTAATATCAGTAATAGTAAATACTTTATATTCATTCATTTTATTATTAGGATTCATTTTATTTGTTATATAAGTTTTATTAATATTAACGTTTTAAAAATTTATTGTTATTAATAATATTAAATTCACATAAATCTTTATGTATAATTTCATTTAAATTATGTATATATTTAATATCTATATGATAATTACCTTCAACTAATTCTTTAGTATTAATTAAAAAATAGTTTTCATTAAAAGAAACGTTAATAGGTTGCCAATTAATAACATTAATTTCACTATCGGAAACATTTGCATATAAACGATAAAACATTTTATAAGTTTTTCCTTGTTGTTTTGTTGTGTAAGGTATTTTATTTATGATATTAACTTTACGTATATCACCTTGTAAAATATTTTCTTTATGATTTACACCATATATAACAGGGATAATTTCTTCATTCTTCTTTGTTTCATAAGGTAAACCAAAATTAAAATATTGTTCATAAGGTTTAGTTGTAAAATATAATTCTTGGTCAGGTATTGTTTGTTTATTATATTTTAAATTACTCCAAATGTCATAATACATAGTTTCTGTTTCATATTCATTTGAATTGAAATTTACGTCTATATAATAAACACCCTTTGTAGCCTGTTTAACTGCCCTCTCTTCGCCATTTAGGGTGCAGATGGGTAATTCATCTAAATTAACTCTATTTTCACCTACAGAGGCGTAAAAATACAATTTATTGTTTTTATTAAGATAAAAATTAGTTCTATCATCTTCTATAGTTTCATTATAAATAGATTCTATATAAGGTTTGAAAAATGTATGTGTATGATTTGTGAAAAATCCTACATAGTTAAGCTCATTTAACTCTTTATTTTCTAATTCTTGTATAAAAGCAATACCAATCCCATAATTTTCTATTTTTTCTAATATCATATCATTAATAACATCAGTTAAATCAACATCAATAGATTCATTACCTATATCAAAATGTTGTTTTGTTATGATATTTTTTTCGATATTAAAATCTGACATAATACCATTTTCATTCCATAATGTTGTATTATTAGCATTAAACCAATTAGAACCATCAGTAGAATATATTTTATTAATAGTATCAAATCCATCATTTTGATAGTCGAAACCGCCACCCATATCCCATTCTTTATCTATTAAGAAAAATACTAAATCAAATGATTTTGCTCTTTTAGCGTTATTGTATATATTATATTTTGATTTATATAAAGTTCCTATACCTCCCACATTTTGCATTTTTAACCTATGTGTTAATTTAGTTAAATCAGGGTAGGTTTTATCAATATATAAATTTTTTAAATTATTGATATCAAAATACAATAAACCTCTTGTAAACGTAGAACCGTAATATAATTCCATTATAGGGTTAAGTCCTAAATTTACTTTATCATTGTGTACTATAGTATTTGTTTTACTTAAAAAAGTTCTTGTTATTAATGCCATTATATTATAACTATGTATATAATATAAATAGTATTATTAAGAAGTTTTTACAGATTTTGATAACATAGAATCAAAATCAATTGTAGCAATTTGGTTTGTTTTAGCATCAGGAACAGGTGGCATCATAGGAAATGGATGTGTGTGTGTTAGATATGCTGTTCTAAAATTTTCTAAAAATTGTATTAATTTATCACCATAGACTAAAGGGTGACATTTAGATAATAATTCATTCATTTTATCAGGTGTTATTAAATCATAATTATCTAATTCACCTATATTTATATCACTATGTCTAGATAATAAATTTATTCTATCAGCAAAAATATTAATACTACTATTATATTGTTTATCACTTAAAGTAGTATTATCATCAAATCTTTTTTCCCATTGCATTTGAATAAATGCAGGGTCAATTTTATTGAATTTTAAATTATTGTCTTTATTACCATTTTCTTTATAACCACATCTTAATCTTATTTCATGTTCCTTTAAAGTAATATCACAATTATCACGACCAATAAATGAAATATCATTTATTTCAGGAATACTACCCTTATTATCTAAATTATTATTTGGGTTAGGTAATGTGGAATTATTACCACCATCAGGGTTATCTAAAAAAGATAATGCAGTATTATTTAATTCATGATAATAACGTTGAGGTTGTGATAATACAGGTCCGATGTAAAATCTATTACCTTTACTTGAATTATTTTTTTGTAAAATAACTAAAACTAATTCCCCTGGTTTTGGTATAATGTGGATTAGTTTGGGTATTAAAGGTGTACAATATATTAATTCATTATCTTTAACACTACCATCATGTATATTACCTAATTTAACTTGTATTCTATTACCACCATAAGGGTCAACATTGTTAATAACAACTCCTGATACTACATTATAACTTTCCATTGTCTCGTTTTTCTAATTCGTTTATAATTTTTTTATATTCTTCAGATATTTCTAACATAGAGTTATATGCTTCATTTATAATACTTTTAAAGTTATTATAATCTTCAACTAATTCTGCTAATTTTGTTTTTAATTCGTCAATTGTTAATTTTTTCATTATAATGTTCCTCCTTTATTTATTGTTGGTGATACGTTAGTACCTGTAAAAGTAACAGGACCAGTTGTTGACATCCCTGTTCCTTGTATATTTAAACTTCCTGCAGGTATAACATTCATTGCTAAACCATTTTTTTTAATTTCGTTTACTAATTCTTCTGCAATTAACATTGTATATTTGTTAATAAGGTTTTCACTACCATCAGCATTTACACCATTAGGAATTCCAATTTCAGGTAATCGTGATATGATAGCAGTACCTAAACTGATTGCTGATAAACCTGAACGATTATTTACATCACAAAGTAATAAAGGTGCAGGTATTTCTGGATGTGGTGGACGTGCTAATTTTATCACATTAGTTATTGTTGTTAATAATTGTTTTAATAAATTTCCCATATTTAACATTCTTCGTTTGTACTTGTTATTGCTTCTGTTATATCAGCATAATAAACAGGGTCAACATCCCAATTATATGTATTACCTGATAATTTAATACATTCAAATGCTGATGTTAATAATTCTTTATAATATTTATATTGTTCTTGTAACATTAAAGGTTTAAATAATGATAAAATTTGGTCTAATATTTTCATTAATAAATCTTTAAAGTAATTTATTATCATCTCTTTCATTGTTAAAATAATATCAGTAAACATTGTTTTACAATAAGTTATAAATTGCTTTAAATTGAATGTAGCTTTATCTTTTTCATATATTTTTAAATTAAACATTAATATCATATATATTTTAGGTGTTAAAAATATTTTCATTAATATATATAATAATTTTTTTATTAATAATTCAAAAATATTAAGGTCCAACTTAAAATCATAACTTACTGTTGTATCACTAATCAGAGGTGAACCACACGCAATAGCAGAAAATAAACTATGTTGTATAGCTGTTGTAATTTCTTCTTTAGTTGCATTTGGTGATAGATTGTTAAGTGCTTGAAATATTTCTTCAGGTTTTGGTGGTATAAAACCATTAACACCATCGTGTGTTTTAAACCCCATACGATTTAATTCATGAGTTTGTATTAAACTATTAAATTTATCATTATCAAAAGTAAAAAAACAATCACTAACAGTATCATCATCGTTTTCAATAATTCTTTCGATTAAATCGTTTAATTCTTGTTTAATGATATTTTCTTGAACACATAAATTATCTAAAACACCGTTAATACTAGTATCTAAACACCCTGTTATAGCATCGATTAATGATGCAGCAACAACTTTTTCATCAAACCATTTCATAGAATATATTAAATCATAATTAAATTCTAATAAAGGATGTCCATAATAATAATTTGATTTAGCATTAGGATATTCACCTGTACCACAACATACTAATAACTTATTTTGATGTTTAATTTCATCTTCAACATATTTTTGGGTGATATGTCTTATTGAAGGTGGAATTGTTATTGAATTGTTAAATGTACCATTTAATTCATCTAATCTAATTGTGTAATTACTTAAATTAGGGAAATATTTACGTGTTATATCTGTAATGGTAGTTAATTCAGTATTTACACCAATATCATTATATAATTGTGTTAATTTAGATTTGTCTTCTTTACAAATTTTAATAACATCTATATCAATATAATTTTTATCATCTTCAAGTTCTTTGATATATTCAACTAATGTTGATTGTAAATTTATAATATCATTTTTAAAATTATTAATATCAATAATATATTGATTTAATTCTTGTTATTTTTCGTTTATTCTTTCTTTTTCAGGTAATATTTCGGTACAACACCCCATAAATATATGTAAATTATTTTGAATTGGTTCAACTATATTCATAGCATTATGTTCAGCATCTGTTAAACCTGATGCCTTAGCATTATATTCTAATGTTATTATACCATTTTTTTTAGCTTGTTTAACATAACTTTTTATTTCTTGTGATGTTACATCACCAAAACCATTTTCATTAGGTGTTACTAATTTATTTGTTAATGTATAATAGTCCTCTTTTGTTATACCGTTTTCATCTTGATACGTTTTTTTAGTACATAAATAAGTAACAGGAAATGTAACACCTGAACCTTTAGGGTATTCAACCATTTGTTCAACTTTGTGTATAGTGATATTAGTTCCACGTTCTTTAATTATTGGTTCTTCTTTAACATATACACCATTTTCCCAAGCATCTTCTCCTACCCATGTAATTCTTACACCAGGTGTGTTTTTAACATACCATAAAAAAGCGTTAAAATCTCGACATTTATCTAAATCTTGAATTGATTGGATTTCATCACATCCAAAATAAAGGTATCGTCCAGGGTCATTTAAAGTATTAGAATGTAAATAGGATGGTGAGTCATTTTGATAACCTGTATTAATTACAGGTTGTGTTTTTAATAAATTACATAAATCAATTTCTTGTAAATCAAAATAAACACCGTCTAATATCATTTGTTCATTAATTATTGGTTTTAATGAACATGATATCATTGTTTGTAAATATCCTAATAAAAGTCCTTTACAAGTATGTTCAATATAAGGTAAATATTTAGTAATATAGTTTGCTAATTCATTAACTAAAAAATCATACCCTTGAGTTTGTTTAAAAAAATCTACTAAAAAATTTAATATATTAGTTTTAGCGTTTTCTGATAGATAAATACTTCTAGTATTATCTTCAGGATTTTGATATATTTCAACAGCAGTTGTTATGCTATTAATTAAATTTAATAAATCTTTTGCTATATTACTTAAATTTGCCATAATTTATTTTCCTATTTTATATTCTACACTATTGGTATTATTTGTTTGAATTAGGGATTCATCAATATTCCATACATCAGGTACTTCACCCTCATTATACATTTGTTGGGTGTTACCGTTATATTTTAATACTTCTGTCATTAATTTTGCTATCTCAAATTTTCTTGATATTGCTTTATCTTTTGTTGTTATAAAGTCATTAATTGCTTTAGCATATTTTGCTTTCCCATCAATTATTTCTGTATTGAGTGTAGTTGACATAGTAATTTTATTAATTTCTCGTTGTGCTTCTTCAATATTTTTACATGCTTCGTCATATATTTCTTGTAATAATTCAGTTACATTATCTTTTGAATCTAACACAACTTTATAATTTTTTATTTTTTTCGCCATAAATATTTAATTATCATTTATATATATAAATAGTTTTAACAAAAAAACTCAACTTTATATCTAAGTTGAGTTCTAAATTAATTATTTAATTCACTTAAAGTTTTTTCTTTTATTTTAAAATATGAGTTAGAGAACTTTTTCTTAGAAATTCTTATTTGTTTAGTATCTAATGAAGTATATTCTTTAATAAATAATTCTATCTGATTTTTATTATATTTTTTACTTGTTAGTTCTGAAAATATGTCATCCCAATTTTTTAATATATCAACTAAAGCAACACCTACTTTTACATCATTTTCATTTAAATTATGTCTTGATGGAGTTGTTAACATTTCCTCCATTTCTTTAATTGTTTTTGATATTATATGTGATTGTAAATTAAAATTATTAAATCCTTCATTTTCAGTAGTCCTTAAATCAGGATTATTTTCGTTATACAACATTTCATATGACACACTATCTTTTAGTCTATTTTGTGCTTTTTGTCTTTCATGTAATGCATAGTGTTTACATATAGTACCACAATAAGAATATGCTTTAGTGTTTTTTGAAGGGTCAAATTTTTCAATTTTAGATATTAAATGAGACATAACATCATTGAAAGTATCTTCAAATTCTTCACCTGGTTTAAATAAAGTATATTTACGTATTATAGATTCAACCATTTTAGTAAAGGCAGGGTATAAAATATTATTAAATATTTTATTACGTCTTTCTTCATTTTCACAAGTTATAAACTCTTTAAACGCTTCTTCTTCTTTGTCAGAAAAATACATTTTAGGTTTATTTGGATTTGGTTTTCTACCTCGTTTCTTTTTAACTACAGGAGCGTTATCTTCTCCTGTAGTTAAATTAGTGTTATTAGTTTCCATTTATTTTAAAATCTCTGTTTTATTCTCTATTATGTTTGATTGTCTATCATTATCATAACTATATTCACGTTTTGCTAATTCATACCATTTTATAACATCTTTTTCAGATATTTCGTTTAAGTAAATTTCACTTAAACTATTTTCTCTAAAAATATTATGATAATAACCTTCTTTTGGTACAACAAATATTTTTTGTTTCTTAGATGTTGCACGTAATAAATATTCATAATTAAATGCAACTTTTATTGATGGTTTATACCCTAACCAATCACTTGTTTTGAAAATACCTCCTGTTAAATTAAAAGAAGCAGTATCTTGTAATGAATTAAATGTAATATAACCTACGTTATCAACTTGTGCTAAATCAGCATTATCTTCATTACTTGTAAATCCAGTGGACCAAGCAATATGATTTACAAATTCATAACTTTGAGTTTTTAAATTATTTACTACGTTAATAGGTAAATATACACTAATATCTTCATCGAAATAATTATTACACATATTAAACCATTTAACATTATATTCATCATCTACTTCCATTATACTGAAATAATTTGTATTGACATCTTTAACACCACAATTAATTTGGGAACAATAATCAGTTTCACCTTTATTAATTACAAAACTATGTTTATTGTTATCCCATCCTTTTATCATAGGTAAATCCATATCTTTAGGTATAATAACTTTGACGTATATATCATTACTATATGTAATACTATTAATGTTATTGATTGTATTTTCTAACATTGATAAATGTTCCTTATTATAAAAAGGTATTAATATTGTTATATCTTTCATTTTATTCTTGATTAGTTTCTTTATTTTCTTTATTTTGTACTTCTTCTAAAAATTTATTTAATTCATTAATACGTCTTTCAACTATATTATTTGTTAAATTTTCAATATTAACATCCCATTGTTCTTTAGTGTAACGTTGGTTGGTTATTTCCATATTATCAAGTAATACTTGTGGAATTTCATCTTGCATCCAAGAACCTATAACTTCAGCTAATATATCAGGTAAGTCATCAATATTATTAAACCATACTACATTATCTATTAAGTTACCGTCTTTATCTGTCATCCATTCTTGAATACGGTCAGGTATTTTACCTATAACAATATTATCACATCTCATTGCTTCTAAAGCACCATAACCAAATGGTGTTTCATTGTCTAACCATATTGTTATTGCTCCATCTTTTAAACATTCAGCATAATAACTTCTTGGCATATCACGTAAATCAGCAAATGTAATAAATTCATAAATAGGATATTTCCATTTAAATATTTTCATAATTTTATAAGCGTCTGTTTGACGTTTTGAAATTATATTAACTATTAATTTTTTTGGTTTTATAGGTTTCCTAAAATATTCAGGTATATATGGATTAATTACTTCTGTATTTATATATGGCATTACATCCTTTATTAAATTAGATTGTAACTCAGTAGTTGCTATACAATCTCTAATACCAAAATTAATCCATTGCATACCAAATGGTATAAATTCAGTTACATAATCAAAATTTTGTAATAAAACATATCTTTGACAAGGTATTTTATGTATATATGTTTGAGACATTAAACTTGCAAACGCTTCAGGTATAAATAAAAAGTCTGATGGTGCAACTTGCCAAGCATTTTCTTTTGATATATTAAGATGTTCAAGACAACCATATTCTTCACCCATCCATTCACTTACACCGCAAAAGATTTGTGCATCATTTATATCATAATTACCTTTTTCAATTCTTTTTCTTTTTTGTCTGTCGTTTAATTCATTTTCTATTTGGTATAACATTTTTACGTTATAACCTAATTTTTTGAAAGATAGTGCTAATTCATATGTATATACTAAACTACCATTAGGTACATTCTTACTATCTATTGTGAAAAAAAACATAGTAAAATCTTTGTTTTTTAACTTTAAGATTTCATTTTCAATTCTTTTTATTACTTCTTGATTTTTCGTCATATTCTATTCAACTGTTGTTTCATATATTATTCCCATCTCTAACATCGTGTTTAACGCTAATTTTTGTCCTAAATGCATGTTAGATAATTCTTCTGTTGTAATAATCGCACCACTACCGTCTGATATTGGCATTAATATTAGATTTAATAAATTATTAACTAAATTAAATCTATAATTTGACAAGATTTCATTTGTATTTTCTGTCGTTTCACTAACATTTTTATCAATCAAACTTAAATTTTTTGATGTATTATTTTCATCTGTTGTATAAACATGTGTAATTGTATTAATAGTATTTTGTTCCATTTTACAAAATTCTATTATCTTTTCTAAATTTATCGCATAATATTTATCATTAATCGATAATAAATTAATTTCACTCATTGTTTGTTAATATATTTGTTATTGTATTATCTTCGTCTTGTATTATTTCTAACATAGAATTAAATGAATATTTACATTCACAATCTTTGTTATATGGTTTATTTACTTTAATAATATATTTGTTTTCAGGACAATTTTCAAGTAAACTTGGTTGTGCTGTTATAACAATATCTGCCATATCAAAAATTTTACTTGAATCTTTAGGAAATATTACTCCTCTAACTCTAAATCCTTTGGCTGATAAAAATGAATATGTTGCTTGAATTGTTATCCCCATTTCAAATGGTGAGAAAAATATAACTTCTGGTATATATTCTTCATCTAAATTATTTAAAACTTTCTCAATCCAATCATTGAATATGTATGGTAAAATTTTATCGCAACACTCTGCTCTACCATATAATTCATATGAATAATCTTCATATTTAAATTTGTTTAAATCATTTTCACTAACAAATGGGTAAACCTCCATCATATTAAATGAATCTATTTCATCTAAATTTATTTCAAAATCATTATCTATATATTTTTGGTATATGTACCTGAATTGATATATGTTATCTCTAATAACATCATTTATATCTATTGCTATTTTTAATGCCATAATTATTATATTATATATAATATAATATATAATCATTAATGTAAAAAAACAAAAAAACTCAATAATTTACTTGTATTAACTATTTATATAATAATAACAATAATAAAAAATAAATTATGGATTTAAATACTTGTAAAGTGTCAGTCATTACAACGGTTTACAACGTTGGTGATTACTTAAATCAATGTATTGATTCAATATTGAATCAAACGTTGCAAGATATTGAACTAATATTGGTAAATGATTGCAGTACTGATAATAGTTTGGAAATCATTAATTCTTACAATGACTGCAGGATTAAATTAATCAATAACAATGAAAATGTAGGTTGTGGAATGTCTCGTCAAATTGGTATAAATAATGCTATAGGTGAATATACTATGTTTGTTGATGGTGATGATTATATAGAATCTGATTGTCTTGAACTGATGTATAATGCTATACAAGAATGTGGTTTTAAGATGGTTTCTTGTGAAGTAAATTCACAAAATCATAGGTATATAAATTATTTAACTGAATTTCTAAATAATAAATTGATTGATAGAACTGTATGGAGTGAAATTAGTTATTCTACAATGAGATGTAAATGTGATACTTGTACCGCATATCGATTATTTGAAGTTATCGGTAAAGAGTTTATTAGATTACCATATATTGGATATCATTATAATTATAGAGAAAACAGTTTGAATAACAGTGGTATGTATAATAACATTATTTATAATGTTTTAGATATTATAGAAAATGTGGAATGGGGAAAACAACGTGAGAGTTTATCTTTACAATTTAAAGAGAAATACAATAAGATTAAGTTGCTTTTAAGACATGGTGAATTACAACACTTTTTAAATCAATTAAAACGTTATAATCATTTACATGAAGTAACTGATATGTATCCGAATGAATTACAAATTATTGAAAATAATAAACAAAAAATATTAGGTAAGTTATGAATGAAACAATTGTTATAAATGGAATAGTATATCTAGTTATCACTGCTGATGTGTTACAACAGATGTTTGGGATAACTATTGATGTTGAAGTCGGTTTAGTGTATGCAGGTCCTGAAACTGGAACATTCACTGAGGAAGTTATTGAAGTTCCTGAGAGTATTACAGCTGAAGGACAAACAGTCCCTGTAGTTGGTTTTGTTGGTGGAATGATGGCTCTTGAAATAGGTAACGCAGCTGCTTCAGTATCTGAGGTTATATTACCATCATCTATTTTATTTTTAATATATGGATTTTCTATGTTTACTAATCTTCAAAAAGTGACATGTTATGCTGAAACAGCACCAAAACTAAGTTCAGAAATAGGTGAACCAGTAGGAACTGATTTTGAAGGAACACCAGAAACAAAAGAATTATATATACCAGCAGGTTCAGATTATAGTACATGGACTGTAGAAACAACATGGGGAAGTGTTAATGAAATATATGATGGATTTGTGGAAACAGTTAATGGGTTAAAATATAAAGAAACAGGTGAAACTACTGTTGCTTTAATAGGATATGACGAAACATTCACAGCAACTTCATTAACAATACCTTCGAGTATTACACATGAAGGAAATACTTATACTGTAACAGAAATAAAGAACAATGCGTTTAAAAATTACACAGAACTTACGGAAGTAAATATACCGGATAGTGTTACAAAAATTAGTGAAAATGCATTTAGTAATACTGAACCTATAACTGAACCAATATCAGTAAATAATATCTCATTAAATTTAATTGGTAAAAACACAAAAATAGATAAGTTTGTATTAAAAAATACTTTAGGAATAACATTTACTTATGGAGATATTACTGAAACAAGCGTTGAATATGCTTGTGAATGTTTAGGGTTAACAGATAATACAATTTCTACACCGGATTTAGATTTAACTAATCTTACATATGATGGTTATCAATTAACAATTTATACTATTATACAAAATGCGTTCTATGGTTGTAGCGGTTTAGCATCTATCGATTTACCAGATAGTATTACTACTATTGGAGTAGGTGTATTCTCTGGTTGTAGTAGTTTAACATCTGTTAATATTCCTGATAGTGTTACTTCTATTGGAGTAGGTGTATTCTCTGGTTGTAGTAGTTTAACATCTGTTAATATTCCTGATAGTGTTACTTCTATTGGATATAGTGCTTTCGAGGGTTGTAGTAGTTTAACATCTGTTATCATACCTAATAGTGTTACTTCTATTGGAGGTTCTGTGTTCCAAAATTGTAGTAGTTTAAAATCTGTTATCATACCTAATAGTGTTACTTCTATTAATAGTTATACGTTCTCTGGTTGTAGTAGTTTAACTTCTATTACTATTCCTGATAGTGTTACTTTTATTGGTGAGTATGCTTTTTATAATTGTATCAATTTAACATCTGTTAATATCCCTGATAGTGTTACTTCTATTGAATATAGTGCATTCTCTGGTTGTAAGAGTTTAACATCTATTACTATACCTGATAGTGTTACTTCTATCGGAAATTCTGCGTTCTCTGATTGCAGAAGTTTAACTTCAATTGTTATACCTGAAAACGTTACTTCTATCGGAAATTCTGCGTTCTCTGATTGCAGAAGTTTAACTTCTATTACTATACCTGATAGTGTTA
>JAEIGA010005286.1_pt1 | contig 19783 bp, 14 predicted proteins | sample 9270691 | NCBI WGS metagenome assembly JAEIGA01 (sample SAMN17057246, study PRJNA624740) | gut metagenome | biome: biome; isolation source: fecal sample | host: Bos grunniens | place: China: Xizang | collected 2019 | reverse complement strand
GCTTCCGCACCTACGCCTGCCGCACCAATTGTGTGGGCAATCGTATTCAAACAAAGGATAGCAGAAATCGGGCGGTCAATGTTTTCCTTAAGTGCTTTCAGCAACTTAGCACCACTGGCATTTTCTTCTTCCTTCATTGTCACAAATGACGTCGGCGTAGAAAGCAGAACAGCCTCAAGAATTGAGCAGGTAAAGGAGATTGCAATCGCAATTGTAAAGTATAAAATTACTAGACCCATTAAGTTAAGTATATAGTTTAGTTCTTTTTAGGGCGCAAAGATACACATTTTTATAATAATATGCTAATTTTGCACGTATGATTGATAGGATAACCATAGATAAAATTCGCTCGGCGGCTAATATTTACGACATTGTCAAGGAGTTTGTGACGCTTAAGAAAGCTGGCGCAAACTATAAGGGACTGTGTCCGTTCCACGACGAAAAGACGCCCTCGTTCATCGTAAGCCCTTCGAAGCAACTCTTCAAGTGCTTCTCGTGTGGCGAAGGTGGCGATGCCGTAGGCTTTATCATGAAGCACGAACAGATGACCTACCCCGAGGCACTGAAGTGGATTGCAAAGCGTTACGGCATTGAGGTCAGAGAAAAGGAAGAGACGGAGGAAGAGAAGAAAGAGTCGTCGGAGCGCGAGGCAATGTTTGCCGCCAATCAGTGGGCGCGCGACTATTTTACCGACACCCTTTACAACAATGTGGAAGGTGTCGCCATCGGTATGGCTTATTTCCGCGCCCGTGGTTTTCGCGATGATATCATCAAGAAATTCCAGTTGGGTTTCTGCTTGCCCGAGCGCGACGCTATGGCACAGGCGGCACTCAAGCGCGGTTATGCTGAAGAATATTTGGTGAAAACGGGACTCTGCGTCAAGACAGAGGACGGCAAACTCCTTGACCGCTACCACGGACGCGTCATCTTCCCCGTACATACCATTTCTGGGCGTGTTGTTGCCTTTGGCGGTCGCGTCTTGAATACGGAGAAGCAGAAGAATGTCGGCAAGTACGTCAATTCTCCCGAATCTTCCATTTACAATAAGAGCCATGAACTCTACGGCCTCTACTTGGCGAAACATGCCATCACAAAGCACGACCGTTGTTTCCTTGTGGAAGGTTACACCGACGTTATCTCCATGCACCAAGCAGGAATTGAGAACGTCGTTTCCAGTTCGGGAACCTCACTTACCATTGGGCAAATCCACCTGCTCCGACGCTTTACCCACAACATCACCCTACTCTACGACGGTGACGCTGCCGGCATCAAGGCTTCGCTTCGCGGTATTGACTTGCTCCTTGCCGAAGGGATGAATATCAAGGTGGTGCTCCTGCCCGAGGGAGAAGACCCCGACAGCTTTGCACGCAACAACAATGCTCAGAAATATTGGGAGTACATTGAGGCACATCAGACGGACTTCATCCGTTTCAAGACCAACCTCCTTTTGAAGGATGCCGAGAGCGACCCCCAAAAGCGTTCAGAAGTCATTCGTGACATCGTGAACAGCATTGCCGTTATCCCCGATCGCATTGTGCGCCAAACCTATATCTCACAATGTGCCGAACAGGTGAAGATGGAGGAACGCATCATCGCTGCCGAGGTGGGCAAACAGATGCATCAGAATAACGGACAACGGACAACAGACAACGGGCAACAGACTGAGGACAACGGACAACAAACTGGGGACAATGGTCAACAGCCCACTGCTGTAAATACCATTCTTCGCGGGATGGCAGACAGCAGTCAGAAGGAGTTTGAATTGGTGAAAGCCATCATCCGCCACGGTTCGGCATTCCTTTTCACCGAGGAATCAGAAGATGGCGAAAAGACGGATTGGACCGTGGCGAGTTACATTGCTGCAGACCTTGAAGCTGACGGCATTTCTCTGCAAACGCCCCTCTATGCACAAATCCTGAATGAAGCAACAGCACTTGTGGACACGGAAGAACAGAAATACGTCTCGCTCCACTATTTCATGCAAGCTGAAACGCCTGAGATTCAGCAATTAGCCACTCAGGTAGCGGAGGACAACTATGCCCTTTCAAGGAAGCAGTTAAAGGAGCACAACCCCGATGAGAATCGCTTGGTCGAACTCATTCCTCACCTGCTCAATGAGTATAAATTTCACATCGTAGAGTCGCGCCTGAAGGAACTACTCTTAGAGTTGCGCAACCCCGAAGTGTTGCAGTCGCCCGAACGCGCTCGCGCCATCATGGAAGAACATGCCCAATTCAACCAACTCAAGAAAGTACTCTCGCCCATGGTGGGGAAACGCATTATTACTCGATGAAGACCGTTTTATCTTTGTTTGAGTGATGCCAGAAACGACTTCAAAGTTCCACAAATACAAGAGACTTTTGTTGACACGGCAGAAGCAAAAAACAAACTACCGATTATTTTGATTTAAGTCCAACTTATTTTGAAATAACTCGGAGATTGTTTTTACCTTTTAAGAGTTTCCTATATCAACGTCCAAAAGTAGTATAACCACATTGGTTTTAGACTTAGAAATACATTCATTTTTGCATAAATTAGAAAGAACTAACACACCTATATTATGAGAACAACATTACTTACCCTAATGTGTGGCATGTGTGCGGCAACTACAGCCCAAACATACCCACTCACTCCACTTACAGAGGCGACTCCGCTTAGCGAAAACTATGCGATAAACTTCGCTGCCGACCAGACGTACACCCACGGTTCACGCCATCTCAACGGCATCGCGCTCAACAGTCCCTCCGAAGGGTATCAGAGCGCCGACATCTCAGCATCGTCCAAAGTTTACAACGTCGTTTCCCCCCAGCAGTTTATGGCAAAACCAGGCGAAACGGTTACGCCCTCATTCCAGTTTTCCGGCAATTGGATGAACGGTTTTGTTTACCTCGACCGTGGAAATGATGGCGTCTTTGACGCACTGATTGGCAACGACGGCACCATCTCTGAGGGCAGTGACATTATGTCGTTCTCTTACTTCAACTGCGCAGATGGTTTTGCGTGCAACAGCCAGGGTACAACCAATTCTAATGGCAACGTGTTGAATCCTCCTGCTTTCACCATCCCTGCAGATTTGCCATATGGACTTTACCGTATGCGCTATAAGGTGGATTGGGACTGCATGGACCCAGCAGGTCGCCAGGAAGACGGTAACGGTATTTTGAAGAATGGCGGTGCGATTTGCGACATCCTCATAAATCTGCACGGCGAAAATTGCAACCTTCAAGCAAGTGCTTCTAATGGTGCAATACTTAATGAAAAGGGCGAGGCGCTCAGCGCTACAGCTCCCTTTGGCATGCCCTTGACGCTTTGTGTTACTCCCAACGATGGTTATGTGTGCGACGGCCTTATCGTTCGCCATGGTTATAACCTCTCTGCCACTGCCGATCTTTACGGTCTCCAACAATGGGAAGAGGAAGTGATTCCTGCTTATTTGTTTAAGGGTGATAAAGTTACAATTCCTGCACATTGCATGAACGGCGACGTAAGCGTCACGGCAATTTTCGCAGAAAAAACGGGTTCAAGCGAAGTGCAGGGAGATTACCCCTTGAATTTTGATGCATCGCTTGAGTTGCCAAACACGGACAACAAACTATTGCGCGCCACATTCTCGTCAAATAGTTCTAATGTCGGCACCATTACCCCCTCGCGCAACAGCACGGCTGTCTACTACGACCTTACAACAGAGGAAGTGCACGTCATTCCGGGCAATGTCTTGACTGCTACCTTAAGTGCTAAGGGTACACTCCCCCACTACTACTTCTACATCGACTTTAACCAAGACGGTCAGTTTGCAGCAACACTCAATGCCGACGGTATGCCCACACTCAGTGGCGAACTCGTTAGTTACACCTACCTGAACGGTAAGAACAGTCTTGGCGAAGACGTTGCGATTGATGCAAAAGCAACTGAACTTCCTGAAATTACGATTCCCGGTGCATTGCCTACGGGTGTGTATCGCGCACGTCTCAAAGTGGATTACGACAATACCGACCCTGCGGGCAGTGCTACGATTCACGAAGTTGGCGGTTGCGTTGTTGATTTCCTTCTGAACGTACACAACGCCAAGCACTCACTTGAAGTGCTCACCGAAAATGGTAGCATCAACGGCAGTCAAAACACAGGGCTTCCCCTCTCTATCACGCCTTACACAACATTAGCCCTCGTCCCCGCTCCTGTTGCTTCAGGCTATAAAGCAAGTGAAATCGTGATTCGCCACGGGCACAACCTTAACGGTCCTGAGTTCATTCATGGCAACCGTCAGTGGGAAGAATACACCGTAGCGGCAAAGAATTACACCATTCCTGCGAAGAAAATGAACGGTGACGTAATTATTTCCGCTTCCTTCCAGCCCACAGAAAATGCAGAGTATCAGCTTGTCTTCAGCGACGAATTTAACCTGCCCGATGGTTCTCGTCCCGACGCATCTAAATGGATCAGTTGCGAGCGTCAGGGTGCTACGTGGAACCGCTGGTTGGCTGACCGTCCCGAGGTTTATTTCATCCAAGACGGCAAACTTGCTTGTCGTGCTATCCCTAATCCTTATCAAGACGAAGACCCCATTCCGATGATTACAGGCGGTGTGAAGTCGCAGGGTAAGTTTGCCTTCACTTATGGTAAGGTGGAATGTCGCGCCTTGAGCAATCCTTGGATTGGTAATTTCCCTGCCATTTGGATGATGCCGGCAGACAATAGTAAGGGGTGGCCGAATGCAGGCGAGATTGACATTTGGGAAGTCATCGATACCGACGAACGCAGCTACCACACGATTCACTCTAACTGGACCTACAATCTTCATCAAGGTCCTCAGTCAAGTTTCAACACGCCAGTGAAACTCGACCGCTACCACACGTATGGACTTGAATGGGATGAAACGTCGCTGAAGTGGTATGTGGATGGTAAACTCGTCGGCACCTATAATAAATCTACTGATTCCAATGCGCTCAATCAGGGTCAGTGGCCTTTCAACAAGCACTTCTACCTCATCCTCAATCAGAGCGTAGGTAACGGTGCGTGGGCAGCAAATGCTGACGTCAACCACGTCTATGAAACCACCTTCGACTGGATTCGCGTCTACCAAAAGAAGGGTCAGGAGAACACCAACGGAACGGTAGACATCAAGGAAGTTGGCACAACGTCCACACTTACTCTTGATATTATTGACGGAGGATTTGTGGTTAATTGCGCCACCCCACAAACTGTAACTGTTTATGACATCTGCGGTCGCCTCATTGACAATCGTAGTGTAGTAGGAACTGCTAACATCCATCTTAACCAGGGAATTTACTTAGTGAATGGTACAAAGGTGGTTGTAAGATAAGTAATTAAGTTGTGAAGACTATACAGTCCGAACGGCGCTCTCTCCCTGTTTATAGGGAGAGGGGCCGCGAAGCGGTGAGAGGGTGCGCCCCCATCACTACTTGAAATATTTACCCTGACCGTGTAACATAATAAAACCTCAACCCTCCCCCTATGAAAATCCTCATCACCGGCGCCACAGGTTTCGTGGGCAGTCGCTTCGTAGCACGTTGGCAGGGCGAATACACCTTGCTCACGCCCTCGCATGCCGAACTCCCCATCGATAATGCCGATGCAGCGCTCCAATATGTGAGCACAGCGAAACCCGACGTGGTACTCCACCTCGCAGCCATATCTAACACGTGGCATTGTGAGCAACACCCCGACGAAAGTCGGGCTATAAATGTGCTCGGTGCCGTAAACATGGCACAGGCAGCCAAGGCGGTGGGCGCAAAGTTCATCTTCTTCTCCTCCGACCAGATTTACAACGGCAATGAAGAACTCGGCGGACTCCCCGAAACGATTGCCGTACGCCCCGAGAACGTCTACGGACGCGACAAACTCGAGGCGGAGCGTCTGATTGCCGAAGTAGATGAAGCAGCAGTACTCTTGCGCGCCACATGGATGTACGACGCCGAGCAGGAAGGCATGCGCACGCACCCCAACTTTGTGGTGAACATCGCAAATGCCCTGCCCACGCAAACGCCCCTCCGCTTTGCTACACGCGAATACCGTGGCATCACCAACATCCGTGAAGTGGTAGAAATTCTGCCCCACTGCTTCAACATCCCTGGAGGTGTCTATAACTTTGGTGCTGAAAACCCACTCAACACCTACGACACCGCCCTCGCCTACGCCCGTTTGCTCCAAAAGCAAACTCCCGAAGCGTTCACTAATATGACTCCAGAGGAACTCATCCTCCCCGATTCCGAGCGCTTCCCCGAGCATATTCGCAACATCAGCATTGATATGCAAAAACTCCACGCAGCCCTCCCGCACGATGTGCGCTTCAGCACAACTATGGAGGGACTCCAGAAATTCTTAGAATATTTAGAGTAAAGGTAAAAGAGTAAAGTTGCCATGCTGAGTGTTTAATCGTTTATCTCTGTGACTTTCTTGTCTACTCGTACCTCGGTCAACTAAATAACTATTAACCTCACCACTATGTCCCTACACATTATTGACCATCCCTTAGTGCAACACAAGTTGAGCATAATGCGCAATAAGGAAACTTCTACCTTGAAGTTTCGCGAACTACTGAAGGAAATTGCGATGTTCATGGGCTACGAAATCACCCGCGACTTCCCCTTGGAATATGAAGAGATTGAAACGCCGCTGATGAAGATGAATGCGCCCAAGATTTCGGGAAAGAAAGTAGTAATAGCCCCCATCCTCCGCGCTGGTCTCGGAATGGTGGACGGATTGCTCTCGCTCATCCCCTCGGCACGCGTAGGTCACATTGGCATGTACCGCGATGAAGAAACGTGCCAACCCGTGTTCTACTACTATAAGATGCCCGCAGGCAAAGACCGCTTGGTGATTGTCACCGACCCCATGCTCGCTACGGGCGGCAGTGCGTGCGACGCCATCAACCGACTCAAGGCTGACGGTTATACCAATATCCGCCTGATGTGCCTTGTAGCAGCGCCGAAGGGCGTAGAAGCAGTTACGCAGGCTCACCCCGACGTAGACATTTACCTCGCCGCGCTCGATGAAGCGCTGAACGAACGCAACTACATTCTCCCTGGTCTCGGAGATGCAGGCGACAGAATTTTCGGAACGAAGTAAAACGAACATACAACAGGCAACGACACGAGTATAAACATCCCACAACAAAACTTCAGCGATATACTGCCCTCCAGCAGTATATCGCTGATTCCTTTTTATAGAGCGCTGAAAACTTAATCCTTTTCCGTTAAAACAAATCGGCACTTATTTCGAAATAACTCCGACATATTTTGAAATAAGTGCCGATTTGTTTTAGCGAAAACCGAAATGCAAAATTTGCAATCACTATTACCTTTCTCAAAGTACAAATTGAGCATTACGCTTGCAAACATAGAAAGGTTTGTAACTTTATTATCAAAAAATATTTAACTTTGCAACAACGAAGGACAACGATTGATGCTTAACAAACGGAATGACGCTTGTCACCCCTCCATTAAGCGCAATCATTGTTATGTCCCGCGCCGAATGTTTTTCTTGAATAAAGGGAAAATGGAGGGTAGGACAAGACATAGATAAAGGCGTTTACTACGCTTTGGTTTTGACGTTATGAAATCGTAGGAAAATTTCAAACTGTCTGTCAAAAACAAAGCAACGTGAATGCCCCGTGGTATGTTTATAAATACTTCAAAGAAGACGTATAGCCATTGGTATATACTTTTGCCAAGGTGTGCGTGGGGTTTGAAGTATCAAGCATATCGGCGTGGGGCTTTCGGCGTTGCTCGTTTCGACAGACAGGGCAATTCCTACGAGCCTCATAACGTGAAGCGAGCGATAAGGCGAAGCTTCACGTCTTTTTTGTGTCTATACAAAGGTGTGATTATAACAAAATTAAAACAATGGTATTCACTTTAAGACACAACCTGTTTATGAACACAAACTTTTCAAAATTGCGAACGTATGTGCGCCCCAAGGTCAAGACTTTACAGCTTGCCCCTCAGTCGCTTTTAGCCACAAGCGGTAATCCCTCGATTACCAATCCCCCTATGGAATGGGGCACGCAGAAAAAGAGTTTCCCCTGGGAGAAAACTAAAACTCAAAATGAATCACTTTAACCTTTTAATTATGAAACATTTTCTTAAGTCCACAACTACTCTGCTGACCTTCTCAGCACTTATTGCCTGCAGCGAAGACGTTGCAATGGAAGACTCTTTGAGTCTCAACAATGGTAAAACCCTTGAACGCATTAACATTACTGGTCAGGATTTTCAAACAGAGGGTGGCACGCGCTCTACGGTTAATATAAATAATGAGGGCGTTCAATTCATTTGGAGCGCTAACGATACCGTGGGAATCTTCCCCAACACAGGTTTCCAAGCACCTTTTGCAATGGATGAGGGAGCTGGAATGCAGACGGCTACGTTCAACGGTGGCGGATGGGCGCTTAAAGCGTCGTCTACCTACGCCGCTTATTACCCCTTCAACTTCTACAACCGCGACATGACCAAGATTCCCGTAAGTTACTCGGGGCAAGCACAAGAAGGCAATAATTCTACTGCCCACATCGGAAGTTACGACTTTATGGCGGCAAGCGTTACGACGCCCTCCAATGGTGCTGTCACTTTTGACTTGAAGCACATGGGCTGTTTGGTGATGTTGCAGACGGACTTGGGTGAAGCAAAGACACTCACCAAAGTTTCTTTGAAATCCGACGCACTCGATGCTCCCTTTACCACGGCTGGAACCATTGACCTCACAGCTGTAGCACCCCAAATCGAAGCCACTTCCACATCAAACACGCTTGAAATTCCCCTCAAGAATTTTACGGTTGCAACAAACGAAACTTCAACCATTTATCTCATGTTAGCGCCCGTAAATCTTACTGATGAAAATCTTGAAATTACTTTGTCAGATGAAAGTGGTGAGTATATAAAATTCCTAGTGGAGGGTAAAGAGTTCGTAGCAGGTAAGGCATATGCATATTTCTTGACGGATGAAGAAAATGTTATCAAGAAAGTTTACAATGCTGTAGACCTCGGTTTGCCCAGCGGTACTTTGTGGGCAGACCGCAATGTTGGCGCTGACGCTCCAGAAGCGTATGGCGATTACTTTGCTTGGGGGGAAACGGAACCCAAGAGTGTCTACGATTGGAGCACTTACAAATGGTGCAATGGTTCTTCTTCGACAATGACTAAATATTGTACAAGTAGTTCTTACGGCACAGTCGACAATAAGAAGGTTTTAGACCTTGAGGACGATGCAGCTTATGTAAATATGGGTACACAATGGCGCATGCCAACAGAAGCAGAGCAGAAAGAACTTTTTGATAATTGCACTATAGAATGCACGACACTGAATGGTGTTACATGTTATAAATTGACAGGCCCTAATGGTAATTGTATCTACTTTCCTGCTGCAGGGTATCGTTGTGAAGGCAACTTAGAATATGTTGTTTCCTATGGTTGCTGTTGGTCAAGCAAATTATGGTACATGGATTGCTCGTATGGTGCATCTGAACTTATGTTTGGAACAGCATATGAAAACTGGTATAGTCGCAACCGTTGCTACGGTCAGGTAGTGCGTGCTGTATTGCGTTTAGGACAATAATGAACATACATAGAGAACTATTGGTGTCCAGTAAATACAGATAACTCTTTGTTTGATGGATTGTTGTACTCATACAAGCCCCTTATAGATATTCAACCGAAAGAAAACGAGAAATTCTATGTTTAAGAGATATATTTTACTGGACACCAATAATAGGGGACTCCTGTTTACCCCAAAAGAGAAGCACGAACGGCAAATGCGGTTCGTGCTTCTCTTTTGTTACTGTCAATACCTTGTAAGTGGAGACGCCATAATATGACGTCTCTACGCTGAACGTAGGGGAATCCTATTGTTTACTCCTTCACAAATCCCTTTACACGCTCCATCTTAAAGGCTTCCTTATTCCAATGGAAGGGAGCGTAACTCTTTGAGCGCTTGATTTTGTTCTTACGGAAGATGAGACCATCAACAGACTTGGCGTAAAGGATGGGTTCGTCGAAGGTGATGAATTGGTTCTTCTCAATAAGAATGTTAGAGTGGAAGTACTGCTGCTGTTCGCCAAGGCGGGGAATTTCAGGGTAGATTGAAACGACAGCATTGGTGAATTGGTAATAACTGGTAAGGGCGTTGATAAACTTGTTCTTACGAATGATGACGTCCTTACAAGAACCTGATTCGTACCAACCGTTGCAGTCGCCACAAAGGAGGATGGCGGTGCCAGAGGTGTGGTCGAAGAGGTTGTTTTCACACACCGTGTGACGCGGACTACTGAAGAGGGCACCACGGGCGCGGTTGTTGCGCACGACGTTTTTCGCAAAATATACGGTAGGCGTCCATGTTAGGTTTTCTACACCGTAGTCTGCCACAGGAAGATCAAGCATTTTTTCCATGGGGCGGTCAAGGGTGATGATAAATTGCTTGCAACCCTTCACTTGGTCCTTATCGGCAGGACGGATTTCACGAATGGTGTAAAGTTCAGCATGCTCTTCCATCGTGTATGCCGAAACAAAGCGAATCGTATCGCCCACATCACCCCATGCAAAACCATAAGCCTGTCCGTGTTCAAAGGCAACGCGAAGTGTCTGCGCATTGATAACATCCTTCACCTTGAGGTACACACCATGGATGTTTATCGCATCGTCCATCATGCCTTCGTAAAGTCCATTTACCGAGCAGATATGTCCCTTACACTGTGAGAAGTGTGTAGCATCCGCCTGCGTAGTGAAATAGCGGGGATCTTTCTTTCCGCGGAGACATACGTTGAAGGCGTCAAGCGTAATGTCGGTACAACGCTGAGCAACAAGTCCCATACCTTCGGCATAATGTACATTCACCTTGCGGAGCGTAGTCTGATTGTTGTGGTCAAGCACAATGCCTGGGCAAGGACGGTGGTAGGTACGGAGAGTTACAATCGTTCCAGGTTTCACCTTATTTTCCTTCCACTGGGGAGCGCGGTAAGTATTGTCACCAAGGTCTTGCACTCCGTCGGTTACGACCCAGAGGTCGCCCGTTTGGTAACAGATGTGGCGGGTGTCCTTCTCGAAATTCATACCAGTATTGGGCTGCATGGTCCAATCGGAACCGTAGACTTCAAGGCGACCGTTCTGACCGATGCGGTGCTTCACCCAGGGTGCCATTTTGAAGGTAGTTCCCTCTTCGGGAGTATTAGAAAGAATCTCCGCTTGTGTAATCTGAGGGTCAGAGAAGTCCACAGAGAAGTTGGTGAGCACCGTATTTGTGCAATTCACAACATAGAAAGGAATCATGCGTCCCGTAAAGAGGAATTCCGCCCCACGACCGTCAAGCGTGAGATTTGTCCAACCGTCAAGGTGGAAACCAATCTTACGAAGGGGGTATTGGTCGTGATTAGAAATATAATATTCATATTCCTTGGCGTCAGCAGCACTGAAGGTGTAGGTTCCCTTACCAAAACGGAGGGTCACTTCATCCTCGGGCGAAACCGAAGCCTTAATCTTTGTCAACGCATCGTGAAGCACGGCTGAAGAATTCGCCTGGTTGGGCAAAAGTCCGTAGTCTGCCATGTTGATAACCACCTTTTCTGCAACAGCAGAAGAGGCAAGGAGGGATAGGGAAAGAAGGAGTTTTTTCATTATTATTGAGGATGTAAGTTGAAGTATAAGGTTATGAGGAGGAGGGGGAAGGTCTCTAAAGTCTTTAGGGTCATTAAAGTCTATAAGGTCTGATAGCCCTTAGACCCTAAAAGCGAAGCGACCTCATAACCTTATAACCTCATAACGTTAAAATACTAATTATCTTCTGGCAGCACCATATCCAATTTTACAAGTCCGCCAGTTGTCGGCGAAAGCTGAACGGAAGTTTGCATTTTCTTGTTAAAAAGGTCACCCCCAAGGTGTTCTATGCGTCCAAATTGTGAGAAGGGCACCTGAAGGGTTGCCAATACATTATAGGCATCATAAATTTTGATTTCGGCAGTTCCTGGAAGCATATAACGAAGCCCAAGTTGCTGAATTTGCTGTGCCTTCTTCAGAGCCTTTTTATCTTTAGGGTCAATGGTTTTAACAGCTGGCAATGTCTTTAAGTCACGCACATCAATGTAATAAGGTTCTCCCGCAAGGTTATCCTTCTCCACCAAACCCAGATGTTCGGAAAAACGGAAAAGGACATCGTGAGTAACCCCTTCCTTCGCAGGATCATAATGCAACACAAAAGTATGCATTTCACTGGAAGATGAGCCTTTGAAAAGTTGCAAGAGTGCTGTTTCCTGCTTATCGAGTGCTGCCAACATCAAGCGCAACTGCTCACCATCGGTTGGCATAAAATCAGCCTGCCCTTTAGCTAATAGTGAGCGATTTTCGCGAATGTCATAGATTTCATTGGCAGTAAGTTCCGCCATCTTCAGTTTACTACCTGCGTTCAACACATCACGCGTTTTGAAATCAGCAGCGTCAACCTTTGCTTCTTTAATCTCCATCACAGAAGGTTCTTCAAATTCCTCCAAGTCAAGGGGTTCTGTATTGATTGACAACAGACGTCCATCGGGAGCAAGGCGCACAAACGGCGCTGGAGTCTTTATATTATGCGTAATGGAGAATGCGTGCAGCGTATCTGCCTTACCATAGGTTGATATGGATATTGATTGTAGTTGCCAACGCTCTATTTTTTCCTGCACAACGTCATTGAGACGCAAGAAACGTTCTGCATAAACCGCATATTCTCCAGGTTCATAGACCGTTCGTTTCGCAGTCACCACTACTTGTAGGGCTGTACGCGGCAGGAAATAGGTAATACCCTCTGTCGTACGTCCCGCTTCATAGGGACGTATTTCTGTTTGAGCTGTAGCTGTCAGTGCAAAGAGCGTTAGCGGTAAGAAGTATTTTGTTTTCATATAGTATAAGGTTATACTGAGCGTAACTAACAAAATAGCTTGGTTACTCAGTTTTTGAAGGTTTATCATTTAGGCGATGGAGGGTCATAAATGCCTCGGGCAGAAAATCTACAATGTCGGAAGCATTCAATGATTCTTCAGTTAGCTTTTTTGCCGCACAATCTCCCGCCGTACCGTGGAGCCATACACCCAAAAGGCAAGCATGTAAGGGGGGATAGCCTTGAGCGAGCAGCGCGGTAAGAACCCCGGTGAGCACATCACCGCTTCCTGCAGTAGCCATGCCTGAATTGCCAGTGGTATTAAAGAAGGTTCGTCCATCAGGTGCGCAAATTGCGGTGTATCGTCCCTTGAGTACGATATAAACCCCATAGGTTGCCGCCTTTTCTTGGGCTTCGCAAAGTGCGGTATAGTGATTTATCGAACGGTTTCCAAGGCGCATAAATTCCCCCAAGTGAGGTGTAAGGATGGAACCCTTTGGCAATAAATGAAGCGCCCCACGATGAGTGGCAAGTATGTTGATACCGTCGGCATCAATCACTAAAGGAAGTGGAGCATGCTGTACTTGCTTGAGAAAAGCGGAACAGGTTTCAGGGGCTGTTCCAATACCTGGTCCGATGCCCAATGCCTGATACGACGTGATGTCTGACAGAGGTGTTGAAAAGCATAAAGGCGCTTCATCGTGCGAAAGTATTGCTTCGGGAACACTTATTTGCAGAATATCATTGTTGCGTGTCGGAGTATGAACGGTAACCTTCCCTACCCCACTGCGCATACACGCTTTAGCCGCCAAGATTACAGCACCTGCCATTCCATATTTTCCCGCAATAAGCAGTGCATGTCCACACGTTCCTTTGTGTGCTATGGGCAAGCGAGGTATTCGGAGGGGAGCAACATGATGCGGTTCGATTAAGTGGTAAGGAGTTTGTAAACGCTCCGCATAAGTTTGGGACAGACCTATGTTGAGAATTTCCAATTCGCCAACATACTTATAATTATCATCTATGAGTTGTGACAATTTAGGATATTGGAACGTCAGTGTCAAGTTGGCCCGCACAATGTGGGCATCAATGTTGTCGGCATTGCTTTCACACATCAGTCCCGAAGGCATATCAATAGATACCACCGTAGCCGGCGAAGCATTGATGAACTTTACAAGCGAAGCAAAGCCTCCCGTGAGTGGTTTGTTCAGCCCTGTGCCAAAAAGTCCATCCAAGATTACCATCTCCGACGTGATTCGCGGTGGTTCAAATTGGGCACACACCTCTACAAAGTCGGCGTTGGGCATTACCTTCAAGCGTTCCTTATTGATTTGACAATCAGGGCGCAATTCATACTGCGGATTAAAGAGATATGTCTTAACGGAGTATCCCTCGTTGAGCAAAAGTCGGGAAACGGCAAGGGCATCGCCTCCATTATTCCCTGCTCCAGCAAAAACAACAAAGTGCGTAGGCTTTTGCCAACGCACCATCAGGGCGCGCACTACTTCACGTGCAGCACGCTCCATGAGTTCCGTAGAACTTATATTTTCTGTCTGAATTGTAAATGCGTCCAATTCGCGCATTTGCATTGCCGAAAATACCTTCATTGTTGCTTTGTAAAGAACGGATTATACAGAATGACTCGTAACTTCAGTTCTTAGCCCCTGGAATTGAGGCTATCAAAATTTCCACCAAGGCTTCTTTTCTTGCTTTTTGACACATGCGGGAGCATCATCACCCTGAGCAGCCAAGAATTGGTCGTATGTCATGCGCTTATTGATAAGTTCATAGATTACGCCCCAATCCAACATACCACCAATATTGCGGTCGTCGATAAAGATTTGCGCTTTAAGTTTACGACTGAATGAAGGATTTGTTTCAAGCGACTCACCAGGTCCAGCCTCGTCCAAATTACGATTTACAGCCAAGAAACGCAACCCGCGGTCTTCACACCATTTTACAGCAGCATCAAGGTACTCACCTTCACGCACACTCCACAAAATGAGTTTGTGTCCATCCTTCTGAAGTTCCTTAAGAGTAGCAACAGCGAAGGGTATTTCCTTGCCAATTTCGGGATAACGGTGCTCTACAATCGTACCGTCAAAATCTACTGCGATAATCATTTTTTTCTAATATTGTTACTCACTGCGCACAACGATGCTCATCTATCATTTATGGTCATTGTGATGTCATGCAGCGAAAAATAATCTTCTATTGCTATGCCTGAAATATGTATTGCAGAATTCTGTAAAACAAATAAGGAGTTAATTTCAACTAATATGGAGTTAATTTGAACTAACTCCTTATTTGTTTTCAAAAAATCCAACATGTTTTTTGCGGAGTGAAACGAAGGGTTCTAAAGTCACCTTTTTAGCTGTACCCCCAAGGGTGTCGACGCCTCTATGCCCTGCATGTATGCGCGAAACGGGCGCAATGTGCTTCCTCTATCCGCAAGCACGAAGGTTTTGCCAAATGCGGTCAATAAAAACACCCCTTCGGTGGCATCACCGATAGTCATCTGTTGATACAGAGGCGAAAAGGTTGAACGCTTAGCCGTAGGCGATGATACCTCTCCGGCTTTGGAGACAAAAGTCACACTTTCAGTCGCCTTACTTTTACAACGTATGATTACGGGTACATGAGGGCGAATTTCAGAAACGGATGTGAACTCAAGCGTAGTCTGCTCCACTCTTGAAAGTTCACATGCCTCTATTTCTGAAGGCACAGTTGCTGCAAATGGCAAAGCGAGTGTTTCCCAATTACCGTCTTCTAAAATGCGGGTATAGCTTAACTGTCCTTCAGAAACCGTAAAGGGCTGCATCGGTTCAAAATCCATGCCATCCAACAATACGGAGGGAGTACACAATCTACCGTTCTTCACAATGAGATTGCCGTAAGCTGGCACCTTTTCGCCCTCCTCAAGGTAAGTCACCGTATTATCGGTGGGTACAGAGTAAGGTGCATCCAACTTATAGAAATAAAGCACATTCGTTTCTACCGTTCCCTCTGAAAAACTATAGTTACCAAAGGGATTAGGATTGTCTGCATTTGCGGCATACGAGGTATGCAGGTAACGAGATTTCTCTGAAGGATGCTTCAAAACGAAGCCGTCTCCTTTCTCCTGCAACAACCATGTGGTATATTTCCCTGCTTGGAGTTCAACCTCTGGTTTATTACTCTGAGGAGCATAGATAAACTTATCGCTAAGAACTGCTCGCAAAATAACTTCATTTCCAGCGCGAAGTATCTGCCAAACGTATGTACCGTCTTCGCAATAAATACGGTTCTGCTGCTCGTTGATAACGCCCAACAATTTCTTGTTGACCACTTCACCCGTCATCATGACGTGACCATCGCGCTGACTGGTTCCTGCCACTAAATAATATGCACCGTCCACAAGTTCTTCAAGCGTAGTCACACGGTCAAAATAATCGGGCAACCACGCAAGTTTATCCTCAGCCCTGCTTCCCATTACAGAAAGCATGGACAGCAGAACGAAGAGCAGTGTACGACGTACCCAAAGCATCATATTAGTCTCTTTCTATCAACTTCATCAAGTACTGACCGTACTGATTTTTAATCATGGGCTTTGCCAATTCGGCAACTTTCTCCTTCGTAATCCAACCCTGCTCATAGGCAATACCTTCAAGGCATGCCACCTTAAGACCAGTGCGTTTCTCGATTACTTCAATGAAGGTTGAAGCCTCAGAAAGACTGTCGTGCGTACCAGTATCCAACCACGCAAAACCGCGACCGAGTGTCTGCACCATGAGTTCGCCGTCGTCAAGGAAGTGTTGGTTCACGGTAGTAATTTCCAATTCTCCACGCGCTGAGGGTTTGATGCTCTTGGCAATATCTACCACCTTATTGGGATAGAAATAGAGTCCCACAACGGCGTAGTCCGACTTGGGTTGCAAGGGTTTTTCTTCAATGCTCTTAGCGTTGCCCTCTTCATCAAACTCTACCACACCATAGCGCTCGGGGTCGTTTACACGATAACCAAAGACCGTTGCCTTTGCTTCCTGCTCAGCAGTTTCTACGGCAGTGCGAAGCATATGGCGCAGATTGCTGCCGTGGAAAATATTATCCCCCAACACCAAGCACGCAGAGTCGTTGCCAATAAACTCTTCGCCAATGATAAATGCTTGCGCAAGACCGTCGGGCGAGGGCTGTTCAGCGTAAGAAAATTCTACACCATAATCCGAACCATCCCCAAGCAAGCGCTTGAAGCCAGGAAGGTCTTGCGGTGTTGATATAATCAATATCTCACGAATCCCCGCCAACATCAAAACCGAAATGGGGTAATACACCATGGGTTTGTCGAAAATGGGAATCAACTGCTTACTGATACCTTTTGTAATGGGGTAAAGGCGTGTGCCACTACCGCCAGCTAAAACGATGCCTTTCATAGGGTTTGAGGTTATGAGGGGGGAGGTTTTAAGGTTATGAGGGGGGAGGTTATGAGGTTTTAAGGTCTTTAGAGTCTCTAAGGTCATTAAGGCACACTTGAGAACATCATCCGCATGGTCTTAAAACCTTAAAGCGAAGCGACCTTATAACCTTATAACCTTATAACCTCACCTAATTACTCTTCCAACTTACGATAACGAATGCGCTTGGGTTCTTCAATGCCGAGGCGCTTTGCCTTGTTCACTTCGTAGTCTGAGTAAGAACCTTCGAAGAAGAATACATTGCCGTCGCCTTCAAAAGCAAGGATGTGCGTGCAAATACGGTCGAGGAACCAGCGGTCGTGACTGATGACTACGGCGCAACCAGCGAAGGCTTCAAGACCTTCTTCAAGTGCGCGGAGTGTGTTCACGTCGATGTCGTTGGTAGGTTCGTCGAGGAGGAGCACGTTACCTTCTTGCTTCAATGCAAGCGCAAGGTGCAAACGGTTGCGTTCACCGCCTGAAAGCACGCCACACTTCTTTTCCTGATCGGCACCCGAGAAGTTAAAGCGGCTGAGGTAAGCGCGAGCGTTAATTTCTCTGCCGCCCATACGCATGAGTTCCGAACCACCACTGACTACTTCGTACACCGACTTTGCGGGGTCGATGTCCTTATGTTGTTGATCGACGTAAGAAAGTTTCACCGTTTCGCCCACTTCAAAGGTTCCGGCATCCGCCTTTTCGAGTTCCATAATGAGGCGGAAGAGTGTCGTCTTACCAGCTCCGTTAGGACCAATCACACCAATAATACCGTTGGGCGGGAGCATGAAGTTGAGGTCGTTGAACAACTGCTTTGTGCCAAAAGCCTTGGCAACGTGTTGCGCTTCAATAACCTTGTTGCCCAAACGAGGACCGTTGGGAATAAAGATTTCGAGTTTCTGTTCCTTTTCCTTCTGGTCTTCACCAAGGAGTTTATCGTAAGAGTTCAAGCGGGCCTTACCCTTTGCCTGACGTGCCTTAGGCGCCATACGCACCCATTCCAATTCGCGTTCCAAAGTCTTGCGGCGCTTGCTTGCCACCTTCTCTTCCATCTCCATACGCTTAGACTTCTGCTCCAACCATGAAGAGTAGTTGCCCTTCCAGGGAATGCCTTCACCACGGTCGAGTTCGAGAATCCAACCAGCCACATCGTCCAAGAAATAGCGGTCGTGGGTAACGGCAATTACCGTACCCTCGTACTGGTTCAAGTGTTGTTCGAGCCAGTCAATGCTTTCCGCGTCCAAGTGGTTGGTAGGTTCGTCAAGAAGCAACACATCGGGCTTCTGAAGCAAGAGACGGCAGAGTGCCACACGGCGACGTTCACCACCCGAAAGGTTTTCGGCAGTGCGGTCGGGTTCGGGGCAACGAAGGGCTGCCATAGCGCGTTCAAGGCGGCTGTCCAAGTTCCATGCATCTGTAGCATCGATAATATCCTGAAGTTCGCCCTGACGGGTGAAAAGTTCATTCATCTTATCCTCATCCTCGTAGTATTCGGGGAGACCGAACTTCTGGTTGATTTCTTCGTATTCCGCAAGGGCGTCAACAATGTGTTGCACACCTTCCTGCACAATTTCCTTCACCGTCTTCTTATCGTCCAACTGGGGTTCCTGGGGAAGGTAACCCACAGAGTAACCGGGAGAGAAAACCACCTCACCCTGATAATCATTATCGAGTCCAGCGATAATCTTCATGAGCGTAGATTTACCCGCACCGTTCAAACCGATGATACCAATCTTTGCGCCGTAGAAGAAGCTGAGGTAAATATCCTTAAGAATTGTCTTGTTCGTCTGCTTGATGGTCTTCGTCAAGCCCACCATTGAGAAAATAATTTTCTTATCGTCAACTGTTGCCATGTTATTGTGTAAAGTTTATAATGTCAAGAAACTTGGATGAGCGGGAGTCTTTATCAGACATCTCACCTTTGCAAAGGTAATAAATAGTTGCGAGAATACAACCTTTACGCCCTGCATTCCTCTAAAAATCCACAGTTTTTTATACTCCATTTACCATTTTAACAACAATAGACGGTTCAATATGCCATTGCGTAAAAAAAATAACAGAGCGACCCTCAAAAAAATTTTATTCCTTTTTGTAGAAAAAACGAAAATCTGTACTTTTGCGCCAAGAAAAATATCTCTATTTTTATCAAGAGCCTTATGAAACAAGACATGATTGTCATTCTTGACTTGGGTAGCCACGAAAACACAGTGGTAGCCCGCGCAATTCGCGCACTCGGTGTGTACAGCGAAATTTATCCCCACGACATCACTGCTGCTGAACTCAAAGCGTTGCCTAACGTGAAGGGTATCATCATCAACGGCGGTCCTAACAACGTAATCGACGGTATTGAAATCGACGTACTCCCCGAAATTTACGAAGCTGGTTTCCCCGTTATCGCAGCAGGTCACGCTAAAGCTACTTGCGCTGTAAGTCTTCCCCAATTCGAAAATGACGAAGAAGCTATCAAGGCTGCTGTAAAGTCTTTCGTGTTTGACACTTGT
>JAEIGA010005285.1_pt1 | contig 19784 bp, 13 predicted proteins | sample 9270691 | NCBI WGS metagenome assembly JAEIGA01 (sample SAMN17057246, study PRJNA624740) | gut metagenome | biome: biome; isolation source: fecal sample | host: Bos grunniens | place: China: Xizang | collected 2019 | reverse complement strand
GCTTGCCATCGCTCCGAACGTCCATTTCTTCCAGCCCGACATCTTCGGGAGCAGTTCGCGATCGATATATTTGATCGCGCCGTTTTGGAATGCTTGAATCGTTACCATTGTTGGTTATGATCGGGGAGGCTTGCGCCTCCCTTTTTTTACCGGGTTACGCGGTCGTAGCCGGAGCCACGCTCACGTTGACCTCACCCCAGCCGGGACAGATGGAGCTGTTGGGCACCACGACCTTGGTCAGGCTCATCAACTGTGCAATCTGACCTTGGATGCAGCTGATAGCCGCGGTGTTCGTCGCGTTATAAACGCGCTGATTACCGATCTCTCCTTCAATGTGGTTCAAGCGGTGATCCACATAGTCGCGGAGCTTTCCCATCTCTCCCATTGTGAAGAAGTTGGCATCTCTGAGCTTCACCTCGGTCCGCAACTCGGCAACAAGCGCCTGCAGCTCGGCCTCGTATCGGTTCACATGCACGTTCTCAGGATTCACCGGAGCATGGTTTCCAAAAATGCCTCCAAGATTTCCCAGTCCCCCGTTCAAAACACCAAATCCTGTGCCGATGGCTCCAAGGGTCGTTGCGAGATTACCTTTTCCATTACTTGCATATTCAGCCATAGTTTTTTCTCCTTTTTGTTTTTAGATTTACAAGGACGGTACCTTTCCTTGCAAGCGTATTATACAACAAAAAGGGCGCACCGACCTATCAAGATCGGTGCGCGTTTCTACCGTGATTCTATCGGTTATATTCCAATCGGGTTGTTTTCGCCAAGGATTCTGTGCGCCTTGTCGTAAATAATCCGTTTTTCATCATACAACCGGCGATTTGAGATGAAGAGCGTTGTCATGATGTATAGGTCGCTGTTATCCCGCGCGAGCATCAAGAAGATGCGCTCCTGCATCTCGGTTAGGTTGCCCTGAGATTTAATGAGAGTGATCTCCGGCAACGTGAGCAAAGACAGCTTTTTTCGCTTCATTCTTCGCCAAATAAATGGGGGTGGAACGGCTTCTGAACATGATATCATTCCTCCTTTTTATAGCCGCTGTATTCCAGTAGCTTTTTCTTTTCCTTATCGGAAAGGTTTAATGTGTTAATATAGCTCTGCACCTGGGCGCGTCCGTTGGCGTTCGTATAGCCGAGGTAGCCCATGATCATGTATTTTTCAACGGCGGTCAGCTTCAAGCCTGCCACGTAGGCTGTGATCTTTTTCTGACGGGACCCGCTGATGGTGTTGCCCTTCTTGTCGGTATCCGCTTTCATGCTTCTTGCTACCGATGCGATCAGGGCAAGCTTCTCAACATCGATCGCTTGGGCGAACAGCACATTCTTTTCCTCGGTATCCGTGCCGAGCAGATCGTCCTTTGCGAGGTTGTAATAGGTGTCATACACAAACCGAATCGCTTTTGCTTGCGCTTCCGGCTCTGCGCTTTGGAAGGTTTGAAGCTTTACAAGATCAGCAACCACTGCATCCGAGGTGGAGTAAATTTTTTCAAATCGTTTTTTCTCGCTTCGATTCAAATCAATCTCCTCGCCGTCGTTTGTGATCGTTCCCGTGAAGCTTCTCGGGAGCACGTTGTGCCCCGCCTTCAACAGATCGCTCATTGCCTTGCGCGTTGCCGCATCCTCACTTCCCACCGTCTCGTCGATCATAAGACCCGTGATGGTTGCGATCATGCGCTCGTCCTCATTCTCGACGGCGCTTTGCAAGTGTTTTTTATAGGGTTGCTTATAGAAGAGATCGTCGATGTAGTATCCTGCGCTTTCGTTGACTATGCCCGTGATTCCGCTGAGTAAATTGAACGCGTTACGCGTGGGCATGCCGAACAGCTGCGAGGTTGCGTAGATCATATCCCGAATGGACGTGGATACCTCCTGCTTACTCAGCGGGGTTCCGCTGACAGCTTTTTGGGCAAGGTTTGTCGTTTTTTCGACGGCATCCAAAAGATCGTTCATCAACGAGGTGGCAAATACATCCAGCTCGTATCCGTCGCTGAATCGAGTATAGATGTCGCGCAGGATCGGCAATCCGCCAAGCATGTTCCCAAGTGCGTCAAATGCCGTATCCTTTGCAATTTCGGAGGGTTCTTTGTCCTTGTTCTTTCGGTAGAGCGAACGGAACAGGAGTCCCAGAAGTGCCATAAACGCGGCGGATGCTACCATCACGGCGGTGGACTTGGTGAGTTGATTATTTGCCCTCTTCAATCGCGATTCGATGGCTGCTCGTTCCTCCGTGCTCAGCTCCTTGTTGAGTTTCATCTCCGATCGAAGAACAAATTTCTCTCCAACTGCGTCCATGAATCTGCCGAACATCTTCATCGAATCGGACGAGAACATGGTAAATGCCGTCAAAAGCTCGTTGGAGGATCGCATCGCCGCCGATTTTGCGGTTGTGACAGAGTTTTGCTGGGTATCCAGGATCACGCGATCCAACAGCTCGGCTGCGGCTTTCTTGTTCTCCTCGGTTCCAAGCTTTGCGCCGCCGTCCTTGGCAATCTGAAGCTGGCATGCACCGTACAGACGGTTGATTACAAAGCTATCCACCCAACCGATCGGAGTCATAAACACGTCGCTCGTCTTTCCGATCTTATCCGAAACGCTCTGCGCTCGTACCGTGGTATTCTCCGTGCGGCGGTGCTTTGCAAGCTTGGAGTATTTCACAACATCCTCTGCGGTTCCGCGCACGCCAATGCCCTTTGCAATGCAATCGGGATCCAGAATATTGGCGGCGGCTATAAATGACGATAGCTGCGTCAGCCATACCTTCGGATTTGCTCCGAGCTGGAATTTTGCATAGCCACCTCTGAGCATTCCAACCTTCTCGTTGAACCATGCAGCGTTTGCATCCACCGTTTTGCCCTGAGCATCAAAAATCAGCTGTCGCAGATATTTGGTAGCCTCGGTGTAAAACGCTTTCTTGCCGGTGTTTCCTTCGGATGCAAGCGAATCGGGTTTTCCTGCGTTGTCTCCTACGTTGAGGTTGTAAAGGCGGTTGTAGTTATCCACGGGTATGGCAAGGTTGGAATACATTGCCACCTGGTGAACGTGTCTTTTCAGCACTTCAGAGGCACGAACAATCAAAAGTTCACCCGAGGCGCCCGTTACGCGGTCCTTATTCATGGAAAGGCTTCCCACGCGATCCATTGCATCCCAAAAGCTTTCCTTTTCAATATCCTTGAAGGTATTCGCGCGCATGATCGGGCAGTAGTAAAGCCCCGTTACGTTGGAGTATCCCAGGCGCATCATGTCGGTTGCTTCTTTACGCTTGGAACACTCCTCGTTCAAGATGCGCTCGACAATATCAAGGTATTGCAAATCCTCTTCGGTAAAGCTTGCGCGAATCTCTCCGCGCAGATTTTCCACAAGGTTCTCGATCTGCTCGTCGGTGAGCGTTGCAAAATCCTCGCCTTTCTTCAGCAAATTCGCAAACGTTTGTTGTTTTCCGTTCACCTCGACCTTAAAGCCCGAGCGTACCAAACCACGCCAGGCATGAGGCACTTTGGTTACCATGTAAAGGTAGATAGCCGCGTCTACGTTGATTTCGCTGTTGTGATAGGTGATAGTTCCCTTTTCCAGCCGCTTTTTGTAGTCCTTGTGCTCCTTCAAAAATTGGTTGAATTTCTCCATCAGCTCCATCTCGTCGGTTGCCATGCCAACCACAGCCCGCTCAAACTCGCGGAAGGTGTCGGTGTAAAAACCGTTCTCCTGGTATTTATCGGCGTATTTCATCAGCGACAAGGGATCGGAGAAGGTGCGGTTGTAGCCGCTCTCAAACCACCGCCAAAGGAACGGGATACGTATGCGCTTTGCCTTGCGCAGCTTGTTCACGTACTCTTTTGCAAGCGGCTCGGCTTCCACGTATTTATCGTGCTTCCATACCTTGTTGAAAGTTTCAACCATGTGGCGGAAATAATCGGCAACCTGACGCAAATAGTCCAACTCCTCCACGCTCAGCTTCCCTTTTCCGTTTGCAATCGCTTCGAGCTTAAAGCGAATATCCTCCTGATATGCGCCGTCAATCAGCGTGGTTGTGTCGGGTTTTTCCTCATCCTTTCTGCGGAACAGAGAATTATCGGGATTGTACCATTCAAGGAGCTTTTGACAATGCGTGCGCGTGGTGTGCTCGTTCAATACGTTTCGGGTTGCGATTTTGGCAAGGTCACCGATCGGCTGCTTGAAGCGGTCATCGTGGAATTCCGAAGCCCTCTTAAAATCGCCATCCACTGTCTTTTTCAGCCTCTGCAGGCTGTCCAAGGCTCTGTTTTCCGCAGTATTCCGTTTCTTCAGCTCGCGGATCTGATCGGCTTGCTTGTAGTTTTGCTCGGTCAGGCGGTTGATGGTTTTGGCGACCTCTGATTCAGAGCCTTTTTGCGAGAATCCGTCAAGAATTTCTCTTGCCATGTCCTGTTTCAAAGCATTTTTCTCTCTTGCACTCATCCCGTCTTTCAAGAGGGTTGCTGCACTCTTTTGAAGAGCTTCAGTTGCCTTTTGGTAAACACCCTCCATTTCAAAAAGAATATCCGCAGGATGTGTTGCCTCGATTTGAAAACCGAGAGAGGCAAGCTCCATTGCCGCAACATCGGGCGAAATCCCTGCTGTTCCGTTTCTCTTTCCCCATCTCGAATAGATTCGTGCCGCTTTTTTATCGTACTTGTGACGAATCTCGTCACGAATGCCGTCAAGATCGAGCTTTCGAACGTAGGGACGAAGCAGGTCAACGGTATCTCTGTAAACATCGTTTGCAGGATCGCTGATCGCATCCTCAACCACCGCTGTTTGCAAGATGTATTCCGCAATATCAAGCGCAACGCCTGCCCTCTTGCCTGGCTCTGCGCTGTTCAGACCCTTCCACAAAGCGTGCACAATTTCTTTTCTTGATTTTCCGTTGAGATTTCCAAACACCTCTCCGAAATTCATGTGGTTGGCAATGACAGCACTTACAATTTCGCTTGCATCCTTTTGGGTATACACCTTCTTGTTGGTTCTGTTTGCCACTTTTTTCGCCTTTTGCCCTTCCGAATAGTTGAAATCGCGGCGACGAGCATTTTCCTCTGCCAGCTCAAGATCGGTGGCGGTTTCTTCATCAGAGGGCTTTGTCTCGCGGTTCTTCGGCTGTTCTTGATCGACTTCTGTGTCCTCTCCCCAGTCCTGTACAATATAGGCTGTATCAGGATCCTTCGGTGTGGGTTTATAATTCAAAGAAAATTGGGATTTGCTATTGACATTTTCGGAGTCTTGTGGTACAATGCTCTCGTGAGCAAGCTTCTTATTGTACGCCTGGGGGGAATTAAAATCCTCGCTGAGCGAAAGGGCTTGCTCATTTTTTGTCGCTCTTATTTCGTGAATCCAAAATTTGTTTTTTTCTTCAGACTGTTTAACTACTATCGTCACTTCATAGGTGTTATCTCCCTGTTCTGAACGAAAATCAACATCTTTAGTTAGATAAGCAAATGTTACACTACTTTTGGAATTGTGATAGTTTGGAACATTGTCTTCTTTTAAGGTTGCATTTTGAATGAGATTTGGAAGAGAACGAATGGTCTCCAATTTCAATTCTTTAAGTTCTCGTGGAAGATTTTTAAATCGTTTTCCTTTGCCAAGGGTTTCTTTGATCCCTTTCTTTGTGATCTCGATTTCCATTCCACTATCTTGGTTAACAACAAAATTATTTCCGTTAGAAAAATATCCTTCTTTTTCAAGAGTATTTAGAACAGCTTTCTGCACGCCAACATAATCGTTTATTGCCTTGATTCCAAAGGTACTCCAAATATTTCTATTCGGAAATGAAAAATCAGAAGTTTTCTTTGCTCCATTCTCCTCCTCCCTCTCCTCACTTCTCTCCCCAATCCCCTCGGCATGCTTTCGCACAAACTCTCCCTTGTACTTTATGCCAGCGGTTTCCATGGCGGAGTTCCAAAAGACCTCGGCTTGTCTCAGCTTCTTGTACTGCTCCCGAGCTTCCTTGTTGCCAAGGGTGCGGAATGCTTCGATCAGGCTCTTGATCTTCTCCAAAATGCGTCTTGCAAGGCTTGCGTTTGTACCGGCAATGCGCTTGATAAAGGCTTCGTTGCCCAAAACCTCCTCGGCAAGATGCGCTCCGATCTCGCTCAAAAGCTTTTGCTCGGTCTCGTTGAGCGTTTCGCCTGCCTCTCTCTTTGCAATCAAAGATTCAAAATCCTCTGCTGTAAAGCCGTAGCCGTTGCGCTCGTTGGTCAAACGATCAACAACGCTGTAAAAGAGCTTTTCATCTTGCTCCAGGTAGGTAAATAGCTGGGCGTACTCTTTTGTTTTTTCCGCAAAGTGCATAACCTCATGCACAAATTTGCCCGCCCACGTGCCGTTTTCCAGCGCATCCTCGGCAATGTACAGCGTGTTGCCCTTTTGCTTGATCGCTCCCGAAAAGGCTTGGTGTGGGTTGACCAGCACAAGATTCAAGCCCGCCTTGCTTTGCTCTCCCACCTTGTAGGTGGCGCGCTCCAGCTGCTTAAAGGCGGTCTTGGCTTTTCCGTCCAAATCACCCTTGTAAACCTCGATCTCTTCCAGATCGGGGTCCTTTTTGATCTTTCGAAGATCCTCGGTAATGCTCTGCATCTCTGCTTGCAGGGCTTCTTTTTTGCTCCAAAGCTCGGGGGAAACGTAACGGCGATCCTCGCGGCTCACGTCGCTTTCGTCCATTGCGTCGGCTCTCTTGCCAACGATCTGCTGCACAGCATCCGCATGGAGCGTTCCGTCCGCATCAAAGAAAGGAGTCATGCCTGAGTTCTTCAACGCTTCTGCGCGCTTTGCTTCCGGCATCTTCTTTAAGATCGACTCCATGTTGGCAAGGTTCGCCTCGGTGCTCTTTACGATCTCGGCTTGCACCTCATCCGTCAGCGTGTCCTTTACGCGGTAGTCCCTTTGCATTTGCTTCAGATTGGAGATTGAGGAAGCGATCTCCTGCACGTTACGCGACTTGGTGAAGTTTCCCGTCAAGCCGCCAAACGCACCTGCCGTCAAGCCGCCAAGCAACGCGCTCTTGCCGAGTTCTTGATAGAATTCGGGGGAGGCATACTCCTCCAAGGCATCGCTTCCCTTGTAGATAGTTTTTGCAAGAGGGTTGACGGCAGAGGCAACCGCTTCCTCCGCCGCTTCCTCTGCCACGCCCTTGATCACGCGCTTGGCTCCCGTTTCGGCAATCTCCTTGCCTGCGCTCTTTGCGGCGCCTAACGCGCCCTTGCCAAAGAATTTGGAGGTGACACCGCCAAAGAGTGCCTCGGTTCCCGCCTCTATCGCGCCCGATACGGTACCGTAGCCAAGACCCTCATAAAAATCCGCGCCTTCCGCGTAGGCTTCCTGCGTGCCGCTTCCCGCTGCGCTGGCGCCAATGGTTGCAATACCCGCAGCGGGGTTTGCCGTTATCACCGAAACAGCAATGCCCGGGAGCATTCCGCCAATGGCGCGAGATACATCTCGGATAATGTTGTCCTCTCCCAAATAGGAGGCTTCTTTCATGCCTGTCAGCTCGTCAATCGGCTTCTCAACCCACTCGTGTGTAGCGTTGTACTCGATCACATCCTTTACCGACTTTTCGAAATCGTCGTCAAAGATACCGCCGATCGCACCAACCACACCGATACCGAGGTCTACAAGGCCCTCCACACCGCCAAGGATGCCGTAAACGGCAGAGGAAACCACATCACCAGCTGTTGCGCCCGTGCGCTCAAGCCAGTTGTAGTCCTCCTCGTTCGCCTGCGCTTGCGGTTGCGCTTGTGGTTGCGCTTGCAAGTAGCGGTTCAGATCGTGATTTGCAAACCTTTCCTCGCGGATCTGCCGCGCTCTCGCAAACCGTTCTGCTGCTGTTGTTGGATATGTTGCCATAGAACGCTCCTTTCTTTTTTATTCCAAACGAAGTTTCTTTTGCAGGGCAAGTACGATCTTAATAGCAGATTCCTCCGGGTACCCTTCGTTGATCAGCTTGTCGCGCAGTTCACCAAGAGAGAGCTCCTCCCCATCGGGTGTTTTGACTGTTGCGGTTTCGTTTAAGTTTCCATATGCGCTCGAACTACCGCTGTTGTTGAACAAACGTGCCGCTCTGCTGTTTCCTCTATCCACAATAGTAAAACGATCCACGTTATCTTTAAGCATGGTTGCATAAGGCTTGGTTTCCTTTTTGATGGCTTCTGGAGATGCTGCTCGCATAGCCTCCCAGTCGTGGTGCGTGTTTCCGAGCTTATTGCTGAATTCAGGGCTTGTTCTTGCGGTTTCGAAGAGATATTGCAGGCGTTTGTAGTCGCTCTCACTAATCTTGCCCGACCAGTACGCCTCGTTGATCTGTTTTCCAAGCGATTCCAAATCGCTGAAGGAACCGGTATTGATAACGGTTTCAAGATATTCGTATTCCCGCTGTTGGTTTTGCTGATTTTCAAGCCGCGCGGCTTCCGATCGCTCGTAGTTCCTTTGATCCTCGTTCCATGCACGCTGGTATTCTCTGTCAAGCTGCTCGTTTCGGTCGGAAAGATAGTTTTGGAACAGATCCGCGCTGGCGGTGCTATGGGAGCTGTCGATCGCGCTGCGATTGTTCGCATGACGGTTGTACAGGTCAATCGATGCCGTTTCACTGACTCCAAGCCCCGAAAGACCGTTCATTTTATTCTGAATCGGAAGATATTTCTTTGCTTTTTCATAGGAAATGTCAGCCCTCTCCACCGCCGCATCTCGGTTGCGGTTCAGCTGATTCTGCGACGCTCCGTAGTGCTTGTCCAACAGGCTCAGCGCCTCCGATTGCCCCGCGTTCGGGTTCTCCACAAGATAGTTCTCCAGCGGTGATTTCGTTCTTTTGGTGGTGCTCATGTTTCTTTTCCTCCTGTTTTATCGAGATTTCAAATTGTTGCAAAACGTCTATTTTTTTGATGATGCGCCCGCGGTATTCGTCGGTGACAAATATAATCGACGAAAACATGGATACAACGCCCATGCCAACCAAAACGCCAACTTGCAAGGCTGTCCATATCATGTTTTCCCAGCTGAAATTCATCAACCGCTCCACTCCAAAGTAGCCGATCAGAAAGGCTGTAAGCGACTTGGTGAGCACGTCTTTCTTTGTTACCGCTTTGAGATACTGCGATTTACTGCGCCCCATTGCGTAAACGTCGTTTTCCTCTCCCGCGTCGCTGATGAGAAGCCCCGAGGAGATCTGCGTGAGCTTGATTCCTGCCGCGTGACGGAATCTGCGGTATCGTGCGAACTCCTTGAAGATTCCCACAATACCGCGTCCGTTCTTCGGGATAAATTCCCGCGCGGTTCCGTCGGCTTCAAAATAGTTGTCGTAGTGCATTCCGTAGCGGGAAAGATAGTTTCTGCGCGCCCTCGCCAAGGCTTCCGCGTTCTTCTCGTCGCACCATTTGTCAAGCTGATTGATAACGGGATAAATTCGATCAACGATTTGGTTGTGAAGTTTCATCGTTTCAAATACGCGCGGGTCCTTCGATCCGATTATAATGCCCTGCACATCGAGCAGACGGTTGATCAAGATTCCCATGACAAAGAAAAGCAGTCCTTCCGCGACAATCTGCTCGATCGTCTTTCCGGTTTCCGTGATCTTTATAAAAGACGATGCCATGTAAATGGTACACATAATACCAACCGCCATATACCCGACGTTGCCGCTCATGAATCGTTTCAGCTTGTCGTTCATCTTTTAGGTCCTCCCGTTACCGATGTATTCTTCCAGTATTTTTTTGGTTTCCCGTGCGTTTGCTTCGGCTTGCTTGGTGGTTTTCTCTCCTTCATCGATGGAATCGATCTTACGCTTGAATACCAAAAGGTTTATTACATCACCGGAAAGGTACGCGGCGCACAGAAGTGTGAGATCCTGCAACACCCGATCCAACAGGAACGACAGAACCAGGACGGCCAGCGCAACCGTTGTTCCACTTGGCATCTTCAAGGTGCCTTTGGCTTTCATTACCAGCATAACCAAAAGGATCATGCCACCGATTCCCAGCCGTATCCCTTGCGGTACCGTTTTTACGTAGTCATCCCAACGCACGATCAAAACGGCGATCAGGGGGGCGATGGAGGCGCCAAAGCCTCCCGCCATCCATAACAGTTTTTTAAGTTTCATCTTCTTTACCTTCCTCTACCTCTGCGATCTTCCGTGCAATTCCTTTGCCTCCAACCAAGGACGGCGAATTGGTAAATCCAAGATATACCATGCGCTCGACCTTATCGGTCATGCTTTCCACGTGTTCAAGCGTTTTGGCAAGTCGCGCCTCGCTTTCCTTTAAATTATCGGTGTACCCTTGCGCGGTCTCTTTGATTTCTTTAATCTGCGCATTTATCAGCTTTTCGGTTTCTTGGATAAATTCCTTTAGGGTCTCGTTTGCCTGATTGCAAAAATCCATAGCCGCCTGTACGCTGTCTGAGGATGTATCAAATTTGCTGCTTGCCTTTTTTACCGCCGCCACGGGCTTCATCAGATATACCAACGCAACGCCCGCCACGCTCAAAAAGCTCAACAGATTCGGGAGCAGCGTTTCCTCAAACCACACTTTAAAATCAAAGCTTTCCTCCGTGTCCGTGCTTTGTTCTCCCTCCTGATCGGGGGGTGCTTCCTCGACGGGCGGTGCGGGATCGTCTTGGGGAGGCTCTTGCTCCGTGGGTGGAGCTTCCTCCCTCGGAGGTGTGTTCTCTTCGCTCGGCGGCACCTCCTCTGCAGGCGGTTCAGGATCGCTTACGGGAGGCGTGTTATCGCTTGGTGTATCCTCGGGCGGTGTTGGGACTTGTTCGTCTTGCACGGGTGGAGTTTCGCTCTCTTGGGGAGGCTTAAAATCGTCCACAGGCGGTTCGGGATCCTCGGGGGTGCTTGTATCCGTCTCGGGCTCGTCCGCAGGCGGCACGGGCTGTTGCTCGTCCTCTGCAGGGGGCTCGGGGGCTTTCACATCATCTGAGGGCGGAATGTCTTCCTTGGGTGGTTCCACCTCCTCCACGGGAGGCTCTACTTCTTCAACAGGAAGCTCGGGATCGCTTGCAGGCGGTGCAGGATCCTCGGGGGTATCTGTGTCGGGTGCAGGCGGTTCTACCTCCTCCACGGGCGGTTCTTGTTCCTCCGGCTGTGTTTCGTTCACGGGTGGTTCTGCGTCCTCTTCGGGGGTTCCCTCGTCGGGAGGTTCGGTATCGGTTGGGGGGACTTCCTCCTCCGCCGGTGTTTCTTCCGCAGGGGGAGTCTCTTCGTCTTCCAAAGGGAGCTCTTCTGGAACAGTTTCCTCCATCACGTCCTCGGGGACTGCGACGGTCTGCGCAAAAGCCGGTACGCTCAGCACCAGTGCGAAAATCAGCATCATGCAAATAAACAGTTTTTTCATTTTTGTTTTCCTTTCCCCCGCAAGGCGGGGAGTTTAATTGGTCAGTGTTTCATGTGTTTGGATAATCGAAATCTTGCGGTTCTTTGGAAGCTCTCGCAAGCGCGGCGACCATAAAGCCAACTGCCACACAGAGAGGGACGATCCAAAGTAAATGTAATGCGCTGATCATATTTTTCTCCTTACTCTATCGGTTCGTTGATGGTGATGATGGAAGCATCGGTAATGCCGCCACATTGGATACGAATATATTTATAATCGCCAGCAACTTTAAACTGAATTAAATTTCCATTTGCATCTCTTACCGCACTATGGTATTCATCCAAAATGCTACCATTACTATTTGCTTCGTTTGCATCGTCAAGGCTCTTGAAGAGATGCACAATAGTGTCATTAGATGTTCCTGTTGGCATCGTTATCTTTTTTAAATAAATAGTATCCGTTCCAGATACAGGAATATAGCCAGTTAAATAAATACCTGTTGACGTACTTTCGGTATTGCCAGAGCCACTCCAACGTGTATTCTCTTTCCAGCCCTTGCCGTTGTATACGCTCTTTCCGTCTGCTGCAAGAGCCATAGGCAATACATTGGTATAACTTACGACATAATTTGTGATCTCAACCTCACGGCTTTCCCCTCTGCCGATGCGAACCACATAGATTTTGTGGTTGTCGTAATCAGCAATAATGCCGTTCACGCTTGCTTCGGTTGTTGTTCCTGCGGTAAATCCTAAACCACTCCGCACGTGCATACTGTCGGTTTCCACAAGAATAACGGGAATACCTGTGCTCGATGTGCTGGTGTGGTCTATATGTGTATGCCCACCTATACAAAATTCAACCCATCCACCGCAATCTGCATAATCACCGATGCGTGAATTATAGTTATCAAGTATGGCCAGCGCGATTGCTCCATCGGTGCTAAAATCACCAACTCCGTAATCGGTAATGCCAGCATTGGCATCGGGATATATAGTATCGCGCCAAATATGAGATACTACCACGATATGCCACCCGTTTTCCGTACCAATCAATGCCTGTTTCAGAAATTCTATTTGATCGGAAGTCATGCCCTTGTAGGCGGTATCAAGGAATATGTATCTGGTCTTTTCTGCTCCGCTATCAATGTAATACCAAGTAACGCCGCCACGCACGATATCTGGTGTTTCCTCTGCCGCAAACAAATAGCCATATACATATTGCTCAGAGAATAAGTTGTTTGTAGCGTTTCCATCATCATGGTTTCCTGCTACGCTATGATGGTTTGGCAAATCCTTGAGCTGTCTGCGCCAATCCCACAGATACGACATCGTATCATAGTCGGTTGCCTCGTTGTTTACAATATCACCGCCAAAGAAAGTTTTTGTCATTCCCGTGTGATTGTAGAGGTATTTAAGCAATCTCGGAGACATCTGCGAACCGTAATTCCAATGTGCGTCAGAATAAAACAAAAATGCAGATTTTTTCATTCCGGCGGTACAAAGTGCCGTGTTGATTGCTTCCGCCCCTGCTTCAAGCGCACTCTTCCAATAAGAAGGTATATCACCGTCGCGCACCTTATCCGCTATATTGGTTTTGTCATTATCAGTAAGCACATAGTCTTTTCCATCAAACTCCCCGCTTGCCTTTGCATCTGCGAGAGCCTGGTTGATAGCCGCCTGCAAAGCTGATGCGTTTAATTTTTCGGTGGTTAATTGGTCAATCAATTTCTTCAGCTCCGCACCTTGCTTGGCAGAAAGGGGTTTATTATCTGCGGTTGAGCTGAGGTTATCAACGACATCCTCTTTACTTACCTTGCCGGTGGTCAGAGCATCAATCAGTGCCTTTAGTGCTACACCCTGCTTTGCAGACAGCACTTTATCGGATAAGCTTGTGGTGAGGTTGTCGACAATGGCCGTTACACTCACTTTGCTTGTGGTGATAGCATCGATCAGGCTCTTGTTGTTCTTGATATAGGCAACAATTTCGCTGGTTTGATTCAGTGTGTCATCATTGGTGTCAAGCAAAGATTTTATAACACTGTAACAATTATCAAGGGCAATTCGCAGATCATTATGCGCCTCTTCATCTGTGTTGTGAGCAGACAAATCCGATTTCTCGACATAGTTCGAAAGATCTTGATGCTCGGATATGAAATTGCTGTCATTTACAAGCTGGCTTGTTTTTGTGGGTACCACAATTGCATCAATAAGATCCTTCAACACCGCACCCTGTCTTGCGGAGAGCGGTCGATTGGATGCTCTTGATGTTAAATTATCAATGATATCTGCCACATTGACCTTTTTTGAGGTGAATGTCTCAATTAAGGTTTTGTTCGCCTTGATATACTCTACAATCTCACTTAGCTGATCCAGCGTGGTATCATCGCTGTCTGCAACCGCATTAAGCCGATCGGTAAGCTCCTGCAGCAAAAGGCGAAGATCGCTGTGAGCCTCCTCGGACACGTTGTGCGCGCTCAGTTCGGTTTTTACACTTTCCTCTGCTTTTCTTGCACTCTCGGCTGCGGCTGTTGCCTTTGTGCCGGCTTCGGTTGCGATGGTTCTTAATTCATTGATTATTTGTGAAAGCGCCTCGACATCAAGGTCCGTTCCGGTTTCAAGCGCCTCATACAGCTGGACTAAGCATACGTTGATCTCGTTGATCACGCGCTCGAGCTCTGCCTGAATCGATTCCTTTTCATCGAGAAGAGGTCTCCAAAAAGCCCCTTTGATCTCGTCGGCACTCCAGCCTCTTGTGCTCGGGTTGCTCGGCATTCCGTATGCCGACTTTTTTTTGATTCTATCAAGCGTTTGTGCGCTTGTGTTTTCAATAAACTTTTTTTGCATTATCTTACCCCCAAATTTCTTGAAGTAATTGAATAGGTTGCGGTAAAATCTTGAATCGAGCAGTTCCCCTCGGTGTTTGATTCAAACCAAAATTGGATATAATTGAACCGTGGAACTTTCACCTTTACCGTGTAGCTGTTCCAAAACGTTGGTTCAAAGGTAAAGGAATTCAAATTCAGTTTGTCAAGATCAAGCAAAGGTGCATGCGTAATCTCGCGCCCTGCGCTTTGAAACCTTGTGTAAAAACCGAAATTCAACGTTCCAAGGCTCTCGGGATCCATCGATACCGTCAGCTTATAAAGCGTTTTGGAAACCAGGTTGCTTCCCATATCAAACACGGGTGTTACCCACCGCGCTCTGATCGGCATGGAATGATAAATGTAAATCGCAGGATTGGTTGCCGCCGCGGCTTGTGTGCCGTCCTCGGTTTCTTGGAACTCAACATCGGCAAATTCGATCTCGCTGTTTGCATCCTTTGCAACCTTGAGCGTAAATCCTTTTGCTAAGGTTCCGTCGGTTTCTTCGTACTGAATCAGCTTGGATATATAAAGATCGACCCAAGAGATATTCACCAAGAAATCCCCGCCCGTGCTCGGCCAGTTTGGCACGTTCCCGTACTCATCCAACATAAGAACCGCATTATCGTGTCGGCTTATATCGGCGATTTTAAACGAGCTGTCAATGATTCCTTCACTGTTCAAATGGTACAGCCACAGCCCCTCATAGAGCACGACATCATCTACCGTCAATCCATTTGTTAAAAACACCCTTTCGTCACCGATTAGCTGCTCATAATTTTCCCGTTTGATCGCGGTTGCAAACACACCGTCGGTTCTGATGTTTACGCGATCTCCCACTTCGGGTTCGTAGTCCCTTTGCGCGTTATACGTAATACAGTGGCGCTCATTGTTGATTGCAAAATCGCCCGCTTCACCGGTTCCGAACACCTGATCTGCATATTTATCGTTTGTGAATCGGCAAATAAGGCCTTCCTCGGTTCCAAACCAAAGCTCTCCGTTCACCTCTGCCCACGTTCTTGCAGGGATATCCTCCCAATACCACCACTCATACTGCGTGCTTCGGCTGTCCTTGCTGTTGTATCGATACAAGGAATCGGCAACGTAGCACACGCCGTCCACGGAAAGGTAGTATTTTCCGCGATATACGATCGATGCCACTTCGGAAAGGTTATGTTTGGTCAGCTTGGGATTCACGGCAAGGCTTTTCTGCCGTGCGATTCTCACGTTTGTCAGCAAATTTTCCTGCAATTCAATGCTGAAAACACCGTTTTTCGACAAAAAGAGATTTTCTCCCTCCAAGAATCCGTTGCAAAAGTGCCCAACAGCCGTTTCGTTGGCGCTTCCGGCGGTTCTTGAAAATACAGGGATGATGCGCTCGATCTCTCCGTCTTCCGAGTAGGTTGTGCGGTATTCTCCCGAGATATAGTAAATCGAAGGCTCGTTTGTTCGCTCCTCTTTAAACGCTGCCAGCGCGTTGTCATTCAAATTGGTAAAGGCGGTGATTGCTTGCTGATCCGTTCCGCAGGATATGGTGTATTGATCAGGGAAATATGCAAAGTTATCGACTTCGGAAAACCATATCATGTTTTTGTGATCGGGATTTCCCGAAAGAAACAAGCGATCTGCCGCACCTCCCACGCCGAACGTTATTCCAAAGCGACAGTTTCGAATGGTGTCGCTTTGGCTTTTGCCTGCTCTATACGTGATAATGAGATTGTTTCTTGTGCCGTTTTGATAGGGAGTAGTGTCGATATTTAGTTTTAATATGCCGGAGGTGGTTATTTCCCCGACTTCTTCACCGTCTGTGGTTCTGATTGTATATCCTCCCCATCCGTTTGAATATACAATCGTTTCTGTCCTCACATAGGTGGCATCGGGTGGAACGGTTTCCTTGATATATTCAATCCGAAATTCAGAGGTTACGTCAATTAATGTTCCAAGATCCCAGGTAGACTCCTTCTTGTTTCCAACCAACTTGTTTTTCCTTAGATTTGTCAGTAGGTTTACAGGCTCCAACGTTGACCGAACATCTTTCTCGGTTCCAACAACATCAATATCTATCGTTGTTATTGGGATATACGGCTCTACTGCGCCGATAGAATATTCTCCCGTTTCACTGTTTTTCAAATAACTTAAATAATTCCCGCATCCCACCAGATAGATCACGTTGCCTTGCGCAAAGGCTTGGCATTTTTGATCCAACAACGAAATCCCGTCTGGCACGTCAATTGCTTGTACCTCATAATCGTTTGCCGATCGTGCAACCGACTTTGTAATGCGGTAGAACTTAACGCCGGCATATACCAAAAGCTCGGTTACGCCTTCGTTTTTGTAGGGATAGATCATGTTGATCCTGCCCGGTATGCGCTTGATTACCTGCTCCCATCCGTTGCGCTTCTTGTTGCTCCCGTTTTCATGGATAAAATTCACCATGTCCGCGGCGCGGTTCTCTTGCACGTTCAAGGGTGAGGAGAAGAAATCAACACCTTTGAAGCCTGACAGATGCAGCTGCTTTTGCGTTTTGGTTTGAATATTGGTGTTTGCTCTCATGATATCACCACACCTGCGAGAAAATTGACTCCACGCGCGCCTGCTTGGTTGCCCTCGGGCGAACAAGCGACTGCATAGCCGCCTCGTACCAATTGCGCGCCTCTCCTGCCTCGTTCGGCTCGTCCTCTCGGAACAGGTCTCCTTTCACGTAATACGGAATTACCGCCGCAATCTCATCGGGCACGTCGATCGCATCCGTATCGTGAAGCGTGGACACCCGACGGACCTTGGGATAATAAATCAAACGGTATTTTGCGGTTGCATCGTAAGTTTGCAAAAGAAGTGTGTTGCCCTCGCGCATATAGGGATGATCTCCATCGTACTCGTAAAGTCCCTCCTTGGAGATGCGCTCGACTTCGTAAAAGTCGGGAGCGGTGATCTCAAAGCGGGTCATGTGACCCTCGGTGGGGTCCGCGCTCGGTACCAAATCATGCATCTTTACGGGCAAGATGCATCTTCGCTCGATGTCAGAGAGGCATCGGTCGATTGCACCGTTCATATTGATCAGATACGGACGGTAATTGGAGTCCGCGCTAAGATTTAACAAGCTCTCCTCTGTCGGATCGTCCGTATACGTAACGAACATCAATTTGAGTGCCTGTATTTTAATCTCTCCAACAGTCATTTTTTCTCTCCTTTCTCGAACAGGGCTATCACTGTATTTGCGATAGCCCTGTGTTTTTAGATTTTAATCAAACAGAATGGCAGAAACACTGCACTGGTCACTGCATTGGAGCACGTATTTGCCGCGATCCTCGCCCTCGGTTTGCAGGTATCGTCCACTCTCCAAAAAGACCACCGCATCGCCATTGCTTTCTACATCAAACTTCATATCCGTGCTTGTTGCACACGGACCGGTTCCTTTTTTAACTGTGACAGTAACCTTATCCACAGAGCATGACACGAAAAGCAGAAGCCTTCTGTGATTGATGTTTTGCACATCAATTTCCCCGCCTCCGTCCTCAACCGACAAGTCGGTGTACATATTATCGTACAGCTCGGGCTTGTCTCTGCTGAGGATCACAAGCGGTCGAATCGTTTTTCTGGGCATTCTTCAGCCCTCCTTATGCATACTTGACGTTGATGTTCAAGATTTCCTCGGGACGCACGATCTGGCTTTCGAACAGGATGAAGCCCTTTACGGCATCCGTGAATTTCTTTTCGGGTTCGTACGCCTTGGTGAAGGTCAAGGGCTGTGCATATGCGATCGCGCGCTGCGTGCGGATCATGATGTTGTCGGTTGCGCCGCTGTCGGTCTTTGCAACGTTGTTGGATTCCTTGATGATCACGTTTCCGTACATGCCGATCTTGCCGTTCTTCATCATCTCGCTGTTATCGGTGTTGCGCAGAATGTACGCCTTGCGCAACAGGGATACGAAGCGGGGGGATGCATCGATAACGATCTTGGTGCTTGCCGAAATATCGCGCTCGCGCATTTTCAAGATCGCCGCATCCATGATGTCAAGCACGTGCATTTCACCGGATGCAACATTGTCGCTTGCAACCACCTTGGGAACGGTTGCAAACAGTTTCGCGATGCGTTCGTCAAGAACCTTTTGTGCAATGTAGGAGTCGATCACGTTGGCAAGAGCTTCGCTGGTCTCCTTGGTGTAGGCATCCATCAAGTTGCCCACAGCCTGCGCCCTCTCAACCTTTCCTACCTCGTAGTTGAAGTAACGGATCTGATCGATCACCATCGTTACATCGGTACCGTCGATGTGCTCCGCATCGTCGATGTTACCGTCGTAACCGTTTGCCTTGTTGCGATCAATACTCTTGATCGTAGGCTTGCCAACGCCAAGGATATGTACGGTATCACCCGCCTTGCTGACGTTGCCCTCATACTGTCTGTTGCAGTCCTCCACAAATACGCAATCGCGCTCCAATCCGCGCTGAAGCGTTTCGTTCCATATCTGGGGAATAAAATTCTGAATAGCCATGATAAATAATCCTCCTTATTCTTTCCATTTTTCCATGCTTTTTCTGATTTTGTCGTAGTTTTTGTGCACCTCTTCGGGTGTCATTTTCCGAACCTCGTCGGCGGTGAAGAAATCGCTCGATGCAGGTTGCGTGTCATGCAGAGCCCCGGGGGATGCTCCCTTGTTTGCAATGTACTGCGCGGCAAGGTCCTTGGCGCGGCTGTCGTACCTGCTCTTGAATCCAAGAAATCTGCGGTAGATCTCGGTCAGCGGTTTTGTTCCGATCTTTCCATCCGACCACTCGCGAAAATCCTCGTCTGCAATCAGCTCGGCAACGTTGACGTCGGGAAACTCTTTTTCAAAGGACTCTCTATCCTTTCGGTACCATTCCTCCGACTTGCTTGCCTGTGCCTGCATTGCAGCGCTCTCTCGGTCTTTTTGCTTTCTCACCTTCTGATAGTCGCCTACGGGGTCACCGCCATCCTTTTCGATCTGGCGCATGAGCAAATACTCCTCGACGTCAAGGGAATCCGTCATGGCTTCACCGGTGTAGGGGTTCTTGCCGCCAAGCGTTTCAATGATGGTGTTCTCGCGCAATTTGCGCATTTCGCTCTCGCGCTCCGCATCTCTGCGGCGGCGGGCGTTTTCGGCGTTCTGCTCCTTGGTTTGCGCTTCCTTCTTGTTCCCTTTGTCGCTCCCTTTATCGGAGCCCTTGGAATCCTCGAAGCTTTCCGTGTTGACAGATTCGCCCTCGGTGTTGGTGTTGACTTCGGCGGTGTCGGGGTTCACAGCGCCCCCGTTATCTGCATCGATAACGGTCTCTTGCCCCTTGTTTTCAACTGTTTCGTTCATGGATTTTTCCTCTTTTCCTGAGTATTTTATTTAGAAAGGCTTTGCGCCTGTTCTATCGGTTGTTGCGCCTGTTTCGCTCGGTTGGCAATGATATCCGCAGCCATGATCCTCGCATCTAATTCGATATTTTGGATCTGTATCTTCTTATCGACCAGAAGTCGGTTTGCCTCCTGAATCTTTTCGCTTGCTTCCACGTAGACCCTTGCAAGCGTTGTCTGGATCTGTTGCTTTTCGCGGATGATGGTGTTCACCATGTCAACCGTTTTCTGCTGTGCGGCAAGCT
>JAEIGA010005284.1_pt1 | contig 19791 bp, 21 predicted proteins | sample 9270691 | NCBI WGS metagenome assembly JAEIGA01 (sample SAMN17057246, study PRJNA624740) | gut metagenome | biome: biome; isolation source: fecal sample | host: Bos grunniens | place: China: Xizang | collected 2019 | reverse complement strand
AATATCAAGAAGAAGTGTTCGAACGATTCTCCAAGCGGCTTTCCTTTAAGGATGCACGTTTACGCCTGCTGCCTCCAGCGGCGAAAAAGGTTATCGTCAATCAAGAGGAATACAAAATCCAAAACGGGCAATACAAGGCATTTGGATGGGAGCGAGACCACATCCAATTCATCGAGCAAATGGCTGAAAAGGGTGCAGAGCCTATTCGGTCCCTTGGCCATGATGCACCGCTAGCTGCGCTAAATCCCGGACGGCAGAATATCGCTGACTTCATTAAGGAAAGCGTGGCTGTCGTTACTAACCCTGCGATTGACAGGGACCGTGAGATGGAGCATTTCTCCACAAGAACAGTTATCGGCAAACGCCCTTCCTTGTTCACAATTGAGGAGAAGACAGGGCCAATCATTGAGCTTCTTACCCCGCTTTTGCTTGAAGGTAAACCTGGGCAGGACTGCGCACAAGAAATAGGCCAGCCATCTTTCGAACAGATTTACCAGATATTTGACGGCCAAGGCAAATGGCATACCATCTCCATAACACTCAGCGAGGAGGAAACCATCGCCCATGCCCTAGAGCGCATAAGCAAAGAAGCTATCCATGCAATCGATAATGGCGCATCCATTATTTGTTTGGATGATGAGCTGGCCCATAGAAGCGGCCACTTATGGATTGACCCGCATCTTGTCGTATCGGCTGTCGATCAAGCTCTTGTAAGCAGCGGAAAACGCCGTGATTGTTCCATTGCTCTGCGATCAGCAGCCATTCGCAATTTGCATGACATTATCGTTGCATACGGTTTGGGCGCTAATCTGATTAACCCTTACTATATGTTCCGAACAGTCGCTGATGAAACGGCAAAGCCTGTCACGAACCTTTATAAATCTTTATCAAAAGGCCTGGAGAAAGTTATCTCTACACTGGGCATCCATGAGCTTCGCGGTTATGGCCGATTGTTCTCAAGCATTGGGCTCCATGAAGAGATTGCCGAGACCTTAAACATCGTAAACTTCTTCGGCTCTAAAGAACTGAAGTACAATTTTGAAGCGATGAAGGAAGATGCCAAGCAGCGCTTCGAGGATTATGCAAATGAAAAAGAGCGGATCGGCAAGACCTTCCATCTCTTCCCGCGTATCTGGAAAGCAATTGGTGATGTGGCATCGAGTGGTGATTACAAAGCCTACGGAGAGAAAATCTCCGAACAAGAAGAACAGAATCCAACAACCATCCGCCATTTAACGGACTTTAAACAGGCTGAAAAAACAGTCAATCCGGAATCAGTCAATCTCGATGTCGGCGAGCACAGCCTGCCTTTCGTCATTGCATCCATGTCTTTCGGTTCTCAGAATGAAACAGCATTCCGCGCTTATGCAGAGGGGGCAGATCGCCTGAACATGGTAAGCATGAATGGCGAGGGCGGCGAGATCAAAGATATGCTGGGCAAATACCCTAGAACACGCGGACAGCAGATCGCTTCAGGACGTTTCGGGGTCAATGCTGAGCTATTGAATTCCTCCAATTTGCTTGAAATCAAAATCGGCCAAGGAGCGAAACCGGGAGAAGGCGGACATTTGCCAGGGTCCAAAGTTACCGCAAAGATTGCCGAAGCTCGTAACGCGACCATTGGCTCGGATTTAATTTCACCTTCGAATAACCATGATATTTATTCAATTGAAGACTTGGCGCAGATGATTCATGAGCTCAAAACAGCTAATGACCAGGCAAAGGTTGCCGTGAAAGTGCCTGTCGTACCGAATATCGGGACAATTGCCGTCGGTATCGCTAAAGCCGGAGCCGATATTATCACTTTGAGCGGTTTTGACGGAGGTACAGGGGCCGCCCGCATTCACGCACTGCAAAATGTTGGTCTTCCCGTTGAAATCGGAGTTAAATCAGCTCATAACGCTCTCCTAGAAGCCGGATTAAGACAGGATGTTGAGCTTTGGGCTGATGGAGGGCTCAAAAGTGCGAAGGATATCCTGAAGGTAATGCTGCTTGGTGCTAACCGTGTCGGTTTTGGCACATTATCGATGATTGCCATTGGATGTACGACTTGCCGCGGCTGTCACCTTGATACATGCCATGTCGGCATCGCCACACAAATCGATTCGGAAGCTCAAGCAAAAGAACATGGCTTGCGCCGTTTCGTACCAAGGCAATATGACTTAGCTGTCCAAGGCGTTATTAATCTGTTCACCGCTTTTGGCAATGAGCTAAAAGCATTAGCTGCCCAGCTTGGAATCACTAATCTCCAAGAAGCAGTCGGCCGTTCTGAACTGCTAGAGCAAACAAAGGGCAAAGACATGCTCGACTTAACCTATTTACTTAAGACATTAGAGCTTGGTCAAATTTCGAAGATGGAATCATCATTATCAGAGAAAGAACTGATGGTTCAAATGGCTGCGGTTGGGGCGGAATATCTTGATTCAAGCGTCAATGATCTATTCCAATCCCGTGACTTCCAGAATGTCAATGCTATTCAGCGTGTGCTTGGAAGCCGCGTTTCCTGTCACCGCGTACGCGGCCGCTTAGATGGCTCTTACAGAAAGCTTGACCCAGTAAACTTAACCTATAAGGGCTCCATCCCAGGAAACGGACTCGGTGCTTACAATACGGAAGGCATTAACATCATTGTTGATGGCGGAGCCCAAGACGGAACAGGAAAGACATCCTTCGGCGGCATGATTGCAATCTTGAAGGATAAAGGCAAAGATGGACAATACTATAACGGCTCTGTCGGCAAAGGATTTGGCTACGGTGCCCAAAAAGGCTTGCTCATCGCCCAAGGAGATGCAGACGCACGCGCAGGAATCCGCCTCTCAGGTGCTGACATGATTATTGGCGGACCTTTAAAGGCAGATGTCCCTTCCAATGAACAGGGGAATATCGGAGTTAACGCCAATATTAAAGGCTTTGCCTTTGAATACATGACCAATGGACGCGGACTTGTCCTTGGAGATCCTGGCCCATGGATTTGCGCAGGTATGACAGGAGGGGTTATCTACCTTCGATATCAGCCAGAGCGAGGTTTGGACAAAGACGCTATTCAGCGCAGGATTGCCAAGGGTGCGCTTGTATCCATCGAGGGTTTGAATGAAACAGGCATTAAGGACGTGTCTGAGTTGCTCACTAGCTACATTAGCGTCCTCCGCTCTAACGGCCAAACAAACGAAGCTATGGAGCTCGCTCTTCTGCTAGAGAACCCTAGCAAAAACTTTATCCAGGTCGTTCCTGTGAAGGAGCATGCAGACCCGTCTGTTTCAACAGAATAATAGAGTCATTGAAGAAAAGCTCTCTATTACTTAAATGGAGAGCTTTCTTCTTATCACCAAGACAGGTTTAACCTGTCTTTTTTAGTTTTAAAGCAGCAAAAAATGGGTATTTATGCATTCTTGAAAAGACTTAGGGAAAATATATTATATATATGTCAAATTAGAAGTATGGCTTGAACATCCAATCAAAACCCTGTATAGTACATTGAGTAAAAATAGACAAACGATTTGTTCAACTTTAGATAAAGGAAGAGGTAGAATTATGAAGGTTGGTGCCCGAGTCTTTAAGACGGGAATAGCCATAGTCATATCCATATATGTAGCGATGCTGCTTGGGATTCCATCCCCTACACTGGCAGCCATTTCTGCGGTATTTGCTGTACAGCCCACAATATACCGCTCCTATGTAACATTGATTGATCAAATACAAGCTAATATCATTGGTTTCTTGGTAGCCATAACATTTGTGCTGTTTTTCGGTAATGAACCTTTATTACTCGGTCTTGCAGCGATTATCACCATCGTTATTAACCTGAAATTGAAAAATGAAACCCAATTGACGATTTCTTTAGTGACGCTGATCTTAATTATGGAACAGCCTGAGGGGGATTTTACGACATTCGCTTTCTGGAGAGTATTTGCCATTCTAGTCGGGATTCTCTCAGCCTTCCTAGTGAACTTGATTTTCCTTCCCCCTAAATATGAAACAAAGCTGTTCACTCGAATCAATCATACGACTGATGAAATCCTGCGCTGGATTCGGATTGGCTCACGCAGCACGACTGAGCATGTTCACTTAAAGAAAGACATTAAACGTCTGAAGGAAAATTTAAATAAAACCGACCGTCTTTATGATATGTATCAAGAGGAACGGCAATATTTCAAGAAAAACAATATTCCCAAAGCTCGAAAGCTCGTCCTGTACCGATATATGATTGCGACAAATCGCCGTGCGCTCGATATCCTGAAGAGGCTTCACCGCTTTGAGGTGGAGTTCCACCAAATGCCAGCAGACTTCCAGCTTGAGGTTCAGGAACAGCTTGACATCTTGATGAGAAAGCATGAGCATATTCATTTGAAGTTTACAGAAAAGGTCAAACCTGGATACTTGTATGCTGAAACGGAAGAGCAATATAATAAGCAGCAATTAATCGAGGTTGTCAGAGGCTTTCGTATTAATGCGACTGACGAGACGCCTGTATACTATCATATGGTTACCTTAATCTCATCCATCCTGGAATATGGAGACTATCTGGAGCATCTCGAAATGCTCGTCAACAGCTTTCACTCCTACCATAAGAAAGAAAACAAATCCGTACAATTACCGGATGATGATAACGCATAAGAGCAATTGACCGCTCAAAACAGAAGGCGAAAAACCGATTTGGTTTTTCGCCTGTTTTTTATTAGATTATTGCTGCTGTTATTTCATGTTAAAAATACCTTTACCAGTTTCGATATTTATAGGTAATGATGAATGTTCATGAGCGATAAACCATGATTCATTCACCTTCTTTAAACCATATGTGAATCGGTTAGTCATTTGGCGAAGCTGCTCACCAGCTTCTTCTTTGTGTGCAGTAAATGTTACAGTACAATATACAATTGCAAGATTTGCATCCTCCTCAACTACCAGGTCACGAAAATCAACTTTAAGTAATACACCATCTTCGTTCAATCCATTAAACCACTCTGCCACATTTTTCTTCCATGAAAAAAGATCCTTAACCTCCCATTTTCCCCAGCAATCATAAATATGCATTTCAGGAGCATACATAGATAAGAATTTTTCTACATCTTTCTCGTAAACGGCTGTTTTATAAATTTCAAGTACGTCTTGAACTTTGGAAAAAACATGCGTCATTAAGTACATCCCCTTTTTTATTTTCAAGAGTGTAAGAATGCTACTATAGATAAATTCTATGCTCCATCATCTCTTTCCTTCTTCAATAACCGGAACTGACACTCCCAAAGACAACTGTTCCATGCAGTTTTTTACACCTTTTTGGCAAGGCACGGTAATCCCCTACAACAAAAAAACTGAGCCAAAAGCCCGTTTTAAACGGAGCTTTCGGCTCAGCTTCTTCTTCAACTGTCCAGCTGCTGGATTTTAAATAGATTATAATAAGCGCCCTGCTTGTCCATCAGCTCTTGATGGGTACCGATTTCAGTAATTTCGCCATGCTCGATTAGGACAATTTTATCGGCATGAGTAATAGTGGATAAACGGTGGGCAATGATAAAGGTCGTCCGATCCTTGGATAGCTTCTCCAGAGCCTCTTGAATCAAATGCTCACTCTCAAGATCAAGAGCTGATGTCGCTTCATCAAGGACAAGGATTGGCGGATTTTTAAGGAATACACGAGCAATCGAGACCCGCTGCTTCTGACCGCCCGAGAGCTTGACGCCTCTTTCTCCCACTTTCGTCTCATAGCCGCTCGGCAACTGCAGGATGAAATCATGGGCGTTGGCAGCACTAGCTGCCTCATATACCTCTTTATCAGTTGCCTCGGGTTTACCAAGCAGAATGTTTGCACGAACCGAGTCACTGAAAAGAATGCTATCCTGCATGACCATACCAATATTGTCTCTCAAGGAACGTACCTTAAAGTTACGGATATCGATTCCATCTAGCAGGATTCTCCCTTCCGACACATCATAAAACCTCGGGATTAGGCTGACCAAGGAGGATTTCCCGCCCCCGCTCATTCCGACCAATGCTACGGTCTCCCCTCGCTTTACCTCAAGATTAATATTCTTCAAAGCCAGGTTCTCATCTTCCCCATAGGAAAAAGAAACATTCTCAAACTTGATTGTCCCTTGCACGTCTTTGCATTCATACGCATTCGGACGGTCCTCGATATCGTAAGGAACATCGAGGAATTCGAATACCCGGTCCATAGATGCTAGTGACTGGGTCAATGTAGTCGATGAATTCATCAATCGTCTCAATGGTGCATACAGCAAATCTATGTATCCGTAAAAAGCAACCATTGTCCCAAGCGTCATATCTCCGGAAATGACTTGATAGCCGGCAAAAAGAATGACAATCAGCGGTGCAACATCTGTGATGGTATTGACAGCCGCAAACGACTTAGCATTCCAGCTCGTATGCGTCAGTGCTTTCTTTAAAAAATTACCGTTCTCTTTATTGAATTGCTTCTGCTCATGATCCTCAATCGCAAAGCTTTTGATCACAGACATGCCTTGCACACGTTCATGCAGATATCCTTGAACCTCTGCAAGGGCTTGGGAACGGTCTCTTGTCAGCCTTCTCAGCTTACCGAAGAAGTATTTGATGGAGAATGCATATAGAGGCAAAAGCAACAATGAAACAAGCGTCAGCTGAACATCTAAAGCCATCATAATACCGACCGCAATGAGAATGGTAACCAGATCGAGCCACACATTCATCAGCCCGGTGATGACGAAATTCTTCGTTTCCTCCACATCATTGATTACCCGGGATATGATTTCTCCGCCCTTAGCATTAGAATAATACTTAAAGCTCAGCTTCTGTATATGGCCATACATCTTGTCGCGAATATCGAACAAAATCTTAGACGCTGTCCATTGCGCATAATATTGCCGATAATATTCGACAGGGGGACGGACAACCACAAAGATAAAGAACATCAATCCCATCAGCATAAACAGCTTACTTAGCTGCTCATCCCTTGTAAGGCCATTCGCTCCAATGACATCATCAATGATATAACCAAGCAATGCCGGGGTAAGCAACGGTATGGAGAATTTCACGATTCCAATCAGAATCGTAATAATGATTTGCCATTTATAAGGTTTTACAAACTTCATATACCGTTTAATACTGCCCACTTTCATTTCTCCTCTTGTCACGGAAAAAGCCCGTCCACCATGGAAACAGGCTATCTTTCGTTATTCTTGATCGTTGTATAACGCTTATACCAGTTATGAACGAATTCCGGTGCGAAGGGGCCCTTCTTTGCCCGGATCATTCCAATTAACTTCTCGACATTCCGACGCAGGATATGGTCAATTACATTTGGGTAACTCATGTCCCGTTTATGCTGCTCATATTCATCCTCATCGAGCAAATTATAGGTCATATCTGGATAAACTTTTATATCTAAATCATAGTCAATATATTTTATGGCCTCTCCATCAAAGACAAAAGGGGAACTCAGATTGCAGTAATAATAAATCCCGTCTTCACGGAGCATGCCAATAATATTAAACCAGTACTGCGAATGAAAATATGTGATAGCCGGTTCTCTCGTCAGCCATGTCCGTCCATCGCTTTCGGTGACAAGAGTACGATCATTGCATCCAATTACTATATACTGCGTACCTTTCAAGACAGTCGTCTCTTGCCATATTCGATGGATATGTCCATTATGCTTATAGCTGTGTATTTGAATTTCTTCTCCTTCTCTCGGTACTCGCACGTTGTATTACCTACTTTCTCTCCCTATTGGGCAGGGCACTTATCTCACCTTTCAACATATCCTTTTCCATTTTAAGTATAAATAAGACACCATTTCCGCTTTCTTCTTATTTATTATAACGATTTGGGAATGATTTTAAAACTAAGTGAACCAGGAATATGCATACTAGGCCCAAGTTTTGTCATTATTTCCTTCCCCATCTGGATAAACACGAAACAAAACAGCAAAAAAAAGAACATCACAGAGATGCCCTTTTCAGAATAAATCAATCATGTATTATTTTCTCTGTGGCAGACTTAGTCTGATAGCTTTCAATGACCCGCTCCGTCAGCTGCATGAACAAATTCTGGATAGAATTCAGCTCTTTCTTCATTTCCATGATATCATCCTGTACCGATAATAAATCTTGCTCCTTCTTTCGATTCCTCAGTTCCTCTTCAAGCTCTCTATAACGATCAAGTTCTGTTTGCATGTTCAATAATTTATCCATAATTAGCATTTGCTCATTGACTAATTCCTCAAAGCTTTTCATCTCATTCCCCCACTTCAATTCCGTATAAAGAATATTTCTCTATAAGCGCTGGAATACCTTTGACTTATTCTGTTGCCTGATAAGATGTTTTGTCGACACATAAAAAGAAGCACCTGCCAGTCTAGGGCAGGTGCTTCCTGTTTAACCTGAATTAAGATTGATTTCCGAAATTACCGGAGTTTTTCGTTTTGTTTTTTTCAGCTTTTTGGTTAGCTTCTCTTACGCTTTGCACATCTGTTTCAGATGCAAATTCAGAACCAAATTGTCCTTGGCTTTGACCCGCAGATTGTGCGTTTTGTTGTCTCACTAAGTTAGCGTTTGTTTTTGAACTGTTGTTAGCCATTAATATCACCTCCACAAATATTAATGTGTCCAAGTCAGAGACTGTTATTCAAAACTTTTTGGAGTGATTTAAGAAGCTTTACGGAAAACTATCTATACAATAAAGGAGGACTGACTATATGTATGTAGGAAGAGATATGACAGAGCTGTCAATGATCAAAAAGGAAGAGTGGAAGGACTCGGAGCTTGAGTATTTTCATCATTCCCTCATGCAGATTATGCCTTATTTAAATATCGAGGGTCATACGATTCAACGTGAAATTATTGAAGAAATTGAACGGCGCGGCGGATTAACTCGCTATGAGGCTGATTGGACTCATGGCACACGTATCTCCTATGACTGAAAAAAACAGTGACGGAGTTCCGTCACTGTTTCTCATTCATTAAGTGAGCTTCATAAATTTTTTGATGGGATACAGGCAGGGCATATTGCTGGAAATCCTCATCCCTTACAAAGGCAATTTTTCGGTTCGTCTCTGTGAATTGCTCTACATTGTCGACTTTGGCTTCATAAGCAGTGATTTCCCAAACGAGATGGGAGAAGACATGACTAATCTGTCCAATTGGCCGAAGGTCTTTCACAACAATATGATTTTCCTTTGCCATCACCTGCTTAAGTTCGTCCATACTGTTTACTTCATAGTTAGGGAATTCCCATAAACCGGCGAGCAGCCCGGATGAAGGTCTTTTTTGAATCACCATTCTTCCGGTGCCGTCAATTACGACAACCGCACTCAAGTGCACAGTCTTTGTCTTCTTAGCTTTCGTCTTTACTGGCAGCTCTTGCTGCAATCCTTTTTCAAATGCCTGGCAATGCTCACTTACCGGGCAAAGCAGACATGACGGTTTTGTCGGCGTGCATACCAACGCACCCAGTTCCATTAAAGCCTGATTAAATTCTGACGTATGTGCATGGTCAATTAATTCCCGGACCGCCTGCTCAAAAATTTTCCTTGTGGCAGGTTTCGCGATATCATCATAAATTTCTAATATACGTGAAAGTACCCTCATGACATTCCCATCTACAGCAGGCTCGGGAAGTCCATATGCTATACTTAAAATCGCACCTGCCGTGTATGGACCGACACCCTTTAGGCGGCTAATCTCTTCAGGTGTATTCGGAACGACTCCGCCATAGCTTTCTTTTACTTCTTTAACCGCGCTATGGAGATTCCGCACCCTTGAATAGTAGCCAAGGCCCTCCCAAGCCTTGAGGATCCTTTCCTCATCAGCCTCTGCAAAATCCTCAATTGTCGGGAACCACTCCATAAATCGTTCGTAGTAAGGAATAACCGTGTCCACGCGCGTTTGCTGCAGCATGATTTCCGATACCCAGACCCTGTAAGGATCTTTATTCAGTCGCCATGGGAGTTGACGTTGTTCTTTAATAAACCAATTTACCAAATCTTCTCTGAATTGCTCAATATTATTACTGGCTAACTTCTTCACGTTTCCTCCTGGTTATGTTAAATATTCAGGTAAAAAGGGAATATAAACATATTAGAACTATACTAAGTAAGGTTAATTTCTTCATTGTAAATCATCCATTTCGGTATGGAAAGTAATTAAATTATGGATAGTATAGACATATAACCTTTCATCATAGTCTGTTAGCGGCAAAGGAGGACTTCTTATGGATACCGGTACACATCTTGTTATGGGCATTGCACTTGGCGGGCTCGCCACATTAGATCCTGTCGTGGCACATAGCTCATATACCGCGACTGCCGTAATGATTGGTACCGTGCTTGGCTCACAAGCACCTGATATCGACACAGTTCTGAAATTCCGCAATAATGCTGTTTATATAAGGAACCATCGGGGAATGACCCATTCCATTCCCTTTGTCTTAATGTGGCCAATTTTAATAACCGCCGCAGCCTCGCTTATCTTGCCGGAGGCGAATGTTCTGCATACCTGGCTCTGGACCTTCTTGGCCGTGTTCCTTCATGTATTTGTCGATATATTTAATGCTTACGGAACCCAGGCCATTAGACCGCTATCCTCGCGATGGGTCGCGCTAGGCATTATCAACACATTTGATCCCTTTATCTTCGGTATTCATATTGCCGGTTTAATATTATGGGCTTTTGGCCTTCCTCCAGGCCCGACATTTATCATGGTATATATCATTTTAATCGGTTATTATCTTGCAAGAATTCTCGAACACAGGTCCATCAAAGCACTCGTTCGAGAAAAAATCCCTGATGCAAGACGAATTATCCTATCACCAACCATGCGCTATCACAAATGGAAGATTGCTGTCACGACAGGTGATAAATATTATGTCGCCATCGCCGAAAATAGGGAAATCCTCCTATTGGACACATTTGACCGGCATCCATTGCCTGACAGTCCTGTTCTTGATGCAGCATTAAAGGATGTGAACCTATCGGCATTCGTCTCCTTCTCTCCTGTCTACCGGTGGGAAATCAGCTATGAGCAGGAAATGTTCACGGTCCGGTTCATTGACCTCCGCTATCGGAGCAAAGGGCGCTATCCTTTCGTGGCCATCGTTCACTTAGACGATCAATTAAATATCTTGAATTCGTTTACCGGTTGGGTATTTACTGAGGAAAAGCTGCAAAAGAAATTAAATGTCATTACTGGATGATGGGAAATATTCGCATGCCTATTTCACCTTTCGCTCCCCATACTAATAGGGACTACAAGAAGAAAGGCATGATACATGATGAGAAATAAAGAAACCGGATTCCCTTATCAACATGACAATAAATTCAGAGCTGAAGCGCCTCGCGCCAAATCAAAATATGCTTCTAAGCGCGCAGATGGCTCAACAAATACTCATCCACAGGAGCGCATGCATGCATCAAGCCATCGGGATGAGGAATAAACGCCAAATGAAAACCGCCCTTCTTTAATGGGCGGTTTTTTCAAATATATTTATTTGGGTCAGCATCGTTTATTTCAGTTTTTGCAGTAAGGAAATCGGCAGTCCTTCTTCTTCCCCTTTGCTTAAGCGGAATCCCCAGGCAAAGACGCCCTTCAGATACTCAACCTTAAAATACTCACCCGGAGCACCATCAATCCCGTAGATTTCTCCCGGCTTAAACTCTTTCGGGTCAAGTGAATAAGCCTTCGCCATCACCGCCCTGCGCTTATGAACGGCAAATTCATTGACCATTCCAAGCTGTTCCGCTTTCCTTGCCTTTTCATTTAAGTCTGCAATTGCCTGTCTCAATTCATGCTCCGTCATTTGACTAAATTTCTTTTCATCCATCCCTTAATGCCCCTCTCAAAGTTCGTATTCTTGATTGTCTATTCTCTCTTTTCCTAACTCAACAAACTTATTGATTAAATCCATCTGAAACCCTTTACGGAATAGGGCTGTTTTCATCTTCTGGCCATATTGCCTGTCATCAAGACTTGAATACTTTCGGTGAAACTTCTGTCCCATCTGTACAAGGCTATTCCATTCACCATCTTCATCCTCTGCCGCAAGCTCGTCCGCAACGGCAGCCGCCAGCCCCATGCTAAAGCCTTTGCGGGTCAAAAACAGCACAGCTTTTTGCTTGGCTTCTTTATGGGAGCCTTTGCTTTTTTTCAATGACTTTTCTGCCAGAGCCTCTGCATTCTCCCGCTGAAGCTCTGCCGTATATTGCTCGAGAGCATCTTCCTGCATCTGGGCTGAAATACCCTTTTCGCTTAATTCCCTTTTAATAAGGGCCGGTCCCTTCTTGGAGACATTCATTTGGGTTCTGACATAGGCTTTGGCATATTCCTCATCATTGACATATTTATATTCACGCAATTTATGCATGGCTTCATCAATTACGGCTTCTTCCCATTCTTTCTCCGTCAGGTAAGCGACAATCTCACTCTCTGACCTCATGCGGTAAGACAGGTAATTAACAGCCGATTGGAAGGCCTTTTGAACATGGTCGCGATATTGGATTTCCATTATGGCAAGCTGATCAACCTCCATGCCTTTAGAAAGCCGCATGCGGACGAGGAGGTCTTCATCCACACTGAAACCATATTCCTCTGCTTTTCCCTCATCAGATAAGTAAATATTGAAGCGGTTTTTATTTCTCTTTTGCTGCTCGATCTTTGAGATAATCGGCATCCTTCTTCACCTCCTCCTTTAATGTAGCATATTGTGATTCATTCTTCCTATCGAAAGAAATATCAAAGGAACAGTTTATGTTTAGTTTGGGTTACTTTTGGAAAATATAGGGGTGAGATTAAGTCAAGGAGGAAGAGAAATGGACAAGAAGAAACGCGAAAACATGAGGAAATCATTAACGACTACACAAGAAGTGATGTACCAGCGTGAATTCAAACGCGCCGACCGTGCCGGCGGTTTCAGCGGTCCTAAAGGCGTTCGTCCGTAAATTCCCTGGAACTTATGAGGCTAACGGGCGTCCAATTGCACATACTATCCTTTGAGAACATTCTTCTTAGAGGAGGGAACTTGCAATGGGCAGGTATAATCACAACTTAGTTCACGCTAAATCCCGAAGGCTGACAGATGACATGCAAGGTCTGTCAGATGGAATCGATGTAGAATTCTCAGAGGCGCTTGCTGATCACGATGACCTCGTGGCACAGGAGAGAGCAAAAGCCGCTGATGAGCGAGCAAAGGCTCGAGCCAGGAAATAATAAACGGCCCGCTATTCAGATAACCTGAATAGCGGGCCGTTTTCTTATGCTCAGGAATTTACCTCGGCATTTAGATTAACTTCAGAAAGATCAAGCTCAACAAGGAAATCATTGATCATTTTAGAACCTAGGTTAAATGATTCATTAGCTTCATCCATTGTTTCGGAAGAATTGTCAGCAAGAATTTCCGCTTTCTTGCTGTAAGACGTTTGGATTGCTTCAATTGCTACATTCAGATTGTTCTTATAGTCACTCAATCCCTCAGGAACTTCTAACGCACCAAGCGCTTCGCCAGTTGCCTTTGCAGATTCAGAAGCAGCATCTCTATCTTCATCTGTTAGCTTATCTGGTTCTTCAGATAGTTCATATGTATTCAATGCTCCATCATTCGCATTGATTGTATTGGCTAATGAGAGATAGAAATCAAGCATCTCGCTTTTTACATCCTCTGTTGATTGGGCTGAATCATTTGAGCTCTTTTCATCGGATGATTCCTCAGATGAAGAAGAACAGCCGACAACAAGAATGAGTGTAAAGGCCATCATGATACTAAGTAGAAATTTGTGTTTCATCCTTTTCATTCCTTTCCAGGGTTTTGGTGCATTGTATATCATACAACTATTTCAACTGTTCGTAAACATCTGAATACTCATACATAACCAATCTCTCTCAACAATGGAAATGAATATGTTAATCTAGGCATTTTCGCATAAATATTGTACTATTAAATGCGAGATGAACCATTAATTACAAACAAGAGTCAGGAGAATGGACATGATATTATCAGTCAAGAATCTAAGTCATGGATTTGGCGATCGTGCCATCTTCAACGATGTATCGTTTCGTCTGTTAAAAGGGGAACATATCGGTCTCGTTGGAGCAAACGGCGAAGGCAAATCCACCTTCATGAATATTGTTACCGGCCAGTTGGAGCCTGATGAAGGAAAGGTTGAATGGAACAAGAAAGTCCGTACCGGCTACCTTGATCAGCATGCCGTTCTCGAAAAAGGCATGACCATACGCGACGTATTAAAGACAGCATTCCAATATTTATTCGATATCGAGCAAGAGATGAACGAAATCTTCGCTAAAATGGGCGATGCATCCCCTGAGGAATTAGAAGCGCTGCTTGAGGAATCAGGCGTACTTCAAGATATTCTGACCAATAATGACTTCTATGTCATTGACGCAAAGGTAGAAGAAATTGCGCGCGGCCTCGGTCTTGATGAAATCGGGCTTGAACGTGATGTACAAGACCTGAGCGGAGGACAAAGAACGAAGGTACTTCTCGCTAAGCTGCTTTTAGAGAAACCTGATATCCTCCTATTGGATGAGCCGACTAACTATTTGGATGAGCAGCACATCGAATGGTTGAAACGCTATTTACAAAATTACGAGAATGCATTCATTCTCATCTCACATGATATCCCATTCCTCAATAGTGTTATCAATCTTGTCTACCATATGGAAAACCAAGAGCTGACACGCTATGTCGGAAACTATGATGACTTCATGAAAGTATATGAGGTGAAAAAACAGCAGCTTGAGGCAGCCTATAAACGCCAGCAGCAAGAAATCGCTGATCTGAAGGATTTCGTGGCCCGTAACAAGGCACGTGTTTCCACCCGTAATATGGCCATGTCCCGTCAGAAAAAGCTTGATAAGATGGATGTCATAGAGCTAGCAAAGGAACGGCCAAAACCAGAATTCCATTTCCGCGAAGCCCGCACATCCGGCAAGCTTATTTTTGAGACTAAGGATTTAGTCATTGGCTATAATGAGCCATTATCAAGACCGCTTAATCTTCGAATGGAACGCGGTCAGAAGGTGGCCTTCACAGGAGCCAACGGAATCGGAAAAACGACCCTTCTTCGCAGCATTCTCGGTGAACTGAAGCCAATTTCTGGCCAGGTTGAACTTGGGGAGCATCTCTACATCGGCTATTTTGAACAGGAAGTCAAAAATCCATCTACCAATACATGTATAGAGGAAATTTGGCAGGAGTTCCCTTCTTATAACCAAGCTGAAATCCGCGCAGCCCTTGCGAAATGCGGCCTGACGACAAAGCATATCGAGAGCAGGGTAGATGTTTTAAGCGGCGGTGAAAAAGCGAAGGTAAGGCTTTGCAAGCTCATCAATCGTGAAAATAATCTGCTTGTACTCGATGAGCCGACTAACCATCTTGATGTTGATGCTAAAGAAGAATTAAAACGTGCATTAAAGGCCTTCAAGGGAAGCATCCTCCTCATCAGCCATGAGCCTGAATTCTATCAGGATATCGCTACTGATGTATGGAACTGTGAAACATGGACAACGAAGGTATTCTAATTATGAAGACCCTGCAGCGAGTCGCTGCAGGGTCTTTTGTTTTGTTTATGGCTTTAATATGACTTTCGTGCAATCATCCTCATGCTCATTGAACAAGGAATAGGCTTTAGCGGCTTCTGTAAGCGGCATCTTATGTGTGATAATCTCTGTCGGGTCAATCTTCCCTTCTTCAATCATCTTATATAGACGCGGCATATAGTGGATGACAGGAGCTTGTCCTGTTTTAATTGTGATATTACGAGAGAAGAACTTCTCAAGAGGGAACATATTATATGTCATCCCGTATACACCGGTCAGCTGCACGGTACCGAATTTTCGAACAGCATCTGTCGCGATTTTAATCGCACTCAAGGTTCCCCCTTGAAGCATTAACTTTTGTTCAATCTTTTCAATGGCTGACTTCTTTCCGTCCATTCCGACACAATCAATGACTGCATCCGCACCGCCATTTGTTAAATCTTTAATATAGCTGCCAGTGTCATTGTAATCCATCAAATTGACGGTTTCCACCTTATTGATTTTTTCTGCTTGTTTCAAGCGATAATCCAAATAGTCAACGGCGATTACTCGTTTAGCTCCAGCAAGCCAGGCGAATTTCTGGGTCATCAATCCAATCGGACCGCATCCAAGGACAACGACCGTATCATCAGGCTTAACGCCAGCATGCTCGACACTCCATAAAGCCGTCGGCAGCACGTCTGACATGAATAAGACCTGTTCATCTTCAAGCTCGGAAGATTCCGGTATGACAAACGGCATAAAATTGGCAAATGGCACACGTAAATATTCAGCTTGTCCTCCAGGATGATTTCCATATCGCTCCGTATAACCGAAATATCCGCCTGTATCCTGGTGAGGATTTGATTCAGAGTGATCACATTGGCTTTCCATTTCATGTTGGCAATAGAAGCATTGTCCGCATGAAACATTAAACGGAATGACGACTCTGTCGCCCTTTTTTACCTTTGTGACTTCTGGTCCTACTTCCTCCACAATGCCCATTGGTTCATGACCGATTACATAATCCTTGCTGATTGGCATATTTCCTTGATAAATATGCAAATCTGATCCGCAAATCGCCGTAGAAGTGATTTTGACGATAATATCATCATTCTTTTGCAGCTTCGGATCTTCAACTTCTTTTACTTGAATATCTTTTGCTCCTTGATACGTAACAGCCCGCATTTTTCAGCCTCCTATAAATTAGGTTCTTATTCCTTATTCCCAAAAGGCTAGCTGCTTATGCCATATATAGAGAAAAACACCAATTTCAGGCGGGCGCATCCCCATTCGGTGCCTAAACCTGGTTTTTAGCCCGCCTTCATTTTTCTTATCATTTATTCTTGATCCATAAATACAGAAACCATACAGCATGCTGCTGCTCATCCTTCGCTGCCCGTGTGAAAAATTGCTTCACTGCCGTGTTCATTGTATGATCCGCAACCGTCAGATAGGTATCAACCGTATTTTGTTCATCGATCAAGGCTGCCTCAAGACCTAGCTCATAATCATCCGGACATTCCTCAATCAGCTCGGGCTTTGGATCACGGCCAAAAATTCCCGAGTAAAGCTTCACCAGTTCAGTAAAATGCTTAATTTCGTCATTTCTAATTTCTAGAATTCGTTCTTTTTCCTCGTCTGTCGGTGCCATTCTTGCGAGTTTTTCATAACATTTAATGGCACTGTACTCCCCGTCAATCGCACTCTTTATCTGCTTGATTAACTGATTAACTGCTTTTTGCTGGTCTCGCGAATAGTCATAATACATATTCCTTCCCCCTCACATCTTCCCAATACTTTATGACAATTCCCTAAATTAGGTTCAATGGCTGGTGGTTTTCAATAAAAAATACAGGGTATATTACCTGTAAAGCAGATAAGTGAGTACACGTGGTTATCTAATAAAATGGACGCTGAATCCGAAAATTTGACAGGATGATATTGGTAGTATATACTTAGGAAGATTAATGTAATAAAAGTGACATACGAATGGCGATGTAAACATATATGGCATTCTACAAAAATGTTTTTTATTCGGAACACTTATTCACACTGGATCGGCTTCGGAGCCGTAAGGATGTAAGAGAGGTAGGGCTTACATCGTTTAAGTAAAACGTCCAAGTGGAATAGATAACCGCGGCAGTTTACATGCACGCACTTCAGAAAGATTTAACCCATCTTATTTCTTATTTCATTATCAAGACGGAACAAGCTATTGAATAGTTTGTTCCGTTTTTTCATGCAAAAAAAGAGCTGCTCCCTATAGGCAGCGCTCACAGTTGAAATTTTTCCCGGATTATTTCAGCAACCTCCCCTGCACATAAGTCCGTATTATCAATCTTTATGTAGTTCTCCCTCTCGATTTCCCCTTCATATGAGTTCAAACGATAGGTTTGCATGGAATTAATTAATTCCGCTTCAGATGCCATAACATCTCTTTTCGTCGGCTTATGCTCAAGCCTGTTCGGGCTTTTATTTCTTTGCAGCCTTTTATCGAGTTCCGCTTCGAGCTCAATGAAATAAATATCTGCCCCCTTAGATTCGTACACTCTGCAGATCTTATCTACAGAGGCCCAGTCTTCTTGTTGATTAAACGCCCATACATAGGTGAATATAAGGCCTTCCATCTCACTTACTGCAGCAGATTTGAAAATTTCCATCCGAAAGAGATCAGTGAGTCTCCACATTTCCGCAGAAAAGCCGAACAAGGGCTCGAGCAATTCAATCGTCATATGGTTATGAAATAATTTCAAGCCGGTCTTCTTTGCCAATTCTTGTCCTACTGTCATCTTTCCGACAGCTTGCGGACCAAAGATCAAGACTAACTTCATCCGTTACCCCCGTTAATTTTTTACTCATTTTACTCTATTGCCAATAGAATGACAATTCATATCCTGGAGCATTCAAAAAAGAAAGGCCTAAGACGGCCTTTCTTCTACAATTCTGTATTTCCTCGTAAATTAGGGTCTCCCCCTGTTGTTGGATTGATAGCTTCTGATCTGGTTCTTTCCGCTTGCACTAGCGGGTCATCAGATCTTTCATAGGTATCCCTGTCCGTATATTTCTTTTGGGCTTCCGGGTCAACCAGAACGAGGATTTTGCCTGATTCGACGTCTCTTTCATAGGCTTGTGCGTCCTCATCAGGGACCCCCATGCCAGCTAAGGCACCTGCCAGTCCGCCTGCACCAATCCCAGCTGCCATACCGCTTAATGTCGCTGCAATCGGTCCAGCAGCAACGATTGGCCCGACGCCTGGAATAGCCAGCGCCCCGATACCTGCCAGCAAACCAGTAAGCCCGCCGAGGACACCTCCTGTAGCTGCACCTGCTGCCAAGCCATTATCTACCTTTGTCTTATCCGTTATATTCTTCGTCTCTTCCTTGTCCTTAGCCACAACTGAAATATCATCACGCTCATAACCTTCATCCTGAAGTTTCTTTACTGCTTTTACCGCATCTTCTCCATTATCGTAAACACCAATTACTTTCTTATCCATATCTTCCACCCTTCCCATGTAAATTCTTATATGGAAACAATACCCTCAATCCATCCGAGTAATCCATTTTTGTTTATTTGTTACTTCGCCCTTTTTTTAGGGTAATATAGAATAAGTGAAACGTAAGTGGTAAGGAGGAACCGAGAATGATTATCGTATGGATTAGTGTTGGACTTATCGTCGCTTCTCTCGTTTTTCTTGGCATCTTCGCTGTTAGAACGATGAAGGAATCGAAACCGGTCATCACAAAAATGAATGCAACGGTAACCCGTATTAAGCAGCAAACAGATACCATTAAGGCGCAGACTGAACATTTAACCGAAACTCAAACGAAAATCACGGAGGATATGGAATACAAAAAGCAGGCCATCAATTACCCAGTTAATGAAGCGAAACAGATTGTTCCTCGCTTGAAGACTCTTTGGGCTGCTACCCCATTTTCAGACCTGCTGCCCAAGAAATAAGCCTAATGAAAAAAAGGAACGCATTGAGCGTTCCTTTTTAGTTACTCCGGAAACATTTCGATAAGGTCCAAAAGAGAATGAATATGATACTCTGCCCCCACAAGCTCTTCTTCATCCGCAAAACCAAAATGACAAGCGATGGCCGGGATTCCATTTGCATGGGCTGCTTCGATATCAAAGGAACGATCTCCGACCATAAACGCCTCTTTCATTGGAAGGGAGGTAAAATGCGCCTTCAAAATCTCTTCCTTTTTCCTCCCTTGTACAAGTTCTATGCATAGCGGCTGGTCAAAATACTCTTTTATTCCTT
>JAEIGA010005283.1_pt1 | contig 19792 bp, 17 predicted proteins | sample 9270691 | NCBI WGS metagenome assembly JAEIGA01 (sample SAMN17057246, study PRJNA624740) | gut metagenome | biome: biome; isolation source: fecal sample | host: Bos grunniens | place: China: Xizang | collected 2019 | reverse complement strand
TCGTAGATTTGAGTGATGCAGAGGAGGCTCGCAAAGCTTTTATTGCGAGTGAAATTTTTAATCGTAAATATTAAAGATAAATATGGCAACAACTTACATGACCGCAGAAGGTCTGCAAAAATTAAAAGATGAGCTCCAATTCTTGGAGTCGATAGAGCGTCCTCGCGTGATTGCAGCGATTGCAGAAGCACGCGATAAAGGTGACTTGAGCGAAAATGCTGAATATGATGCAGCAAAAGAGGAGCAAGGTATTTTGGAGAGCAAGATATCATTAATCAAATCTAAAATTGTAGATGCTCGTATTATTGATGAGACAGATATCAATACTGATGAAGTACAAATTTTGACCAAGGTGCGAGTTTTGAACTTGAAGACCAATCAAGAGAAAGTATATCAATTGGTTACTGAAGGTGAGGCTAATATTGTTGAAGGTAAATTGGCCACTACAACTCCGATTGCAAAAGGTTTGCTTGGCAAGAAAGTGGGCGATATAGCAGAAGTGGTAGTTCCTGCTGGCAAATTGCAATTTAAGGTGTTAGAAATTAGTATCTAATAAAGTAGCTAAAGAGATGACTATTTTTACAAAGATTATCAATGGCGAGATTCCAAGCTACAAAGTGGCTGAGAATGATAAGTTTTATGCCTTTTTGGACATTAACCCATTGCAAAAAGGCCATACATTGATTGTGCCTAAATTAGCGGAGCCTGAAGCTGATTATATATTTGACTTAGAAAATGATATCTTGAGTGAGATGTTAGTGTTCTCAAAGCAAGTAGCGCATGGTATCAAGGCTGCGACAAGTTGTAAGCGTGTGGGTGTAGCTGTAATTGGCTTGGAAGTGCCACATGTACATATGCACTTGATTCCAATCAATAAAGAGGGTGATATGTCTTTTGCTAATCCAAAGATGACATTGCCTTCTAATGAAATGGAAGAAATAGCCAATTCAATCGTAGAAGCAATAGGATGTTGAAAAAAATGACTGCATGAGCAGTCATTTTTTTCATGGTGTAGCATATGATTACTTAGGTAACCAAGTTTGGCTTCTACCCAATACTCCGGCTTTATCTAGGGAACCACGAAGAATAAGTTTTCCGTCTTTTAAATATACTTTTGCGTAATAGAACTTTCCATTGTCAGGATCAAGAACCCTGCCTCCTCGCAGTTCACCGTCTTTCAGTTGCATATCACGAATAATAGTGAGTCCCACGATAGGTTGGTTGTGTTCTGCTCCTTCACATTCTTCACAAACTGCTGTTGTAGCGTCAGGACCAAATAGTTCAATAATATCTCCATAATACTTACCGTTATCTGCTTGATAAATACGGACAACTGATTTTTGTTCCCCAGTAGAATCATCTACAGTAATCCATTCGCCCAAAATAGGGGTTTGGGCCAATATTGTAGTAGCAAAAAATAGTGCTACGACTAGAAAAAGATTTCGTTTTTTCATAAAATTTACTATTTGTTTATAGGGTTATTATTTGAAAACTCGCGGCAAAAGTACAAAAAAATACTTGAATATACCAAATATATTGCGAAATATTTTGATATTTGCCCAAAAATAAGTAATTTTGCGGAGTGATTAATTGACTTAAAATGTATGAAATTAGTATTTGCATCCAATAATCAACACAAATTAGAAGAAGTGCGTCAGATACTTCCGATTAGTGTGGAAGTAATCAGTTTGCGGGAAATAGGTTTCGTGCAGGAGATAGATGAAACAGGCACAACTTTGGAGGAGAATTCCGTATTAAAGGCTCAAGAAGTCTGGAGTTGGCTGATAGATAATTCTTTGTTAGAAAGTATAGATGGTGTGTTTGCAGACGATACTGGTCTAGAAATTCTTGCGTTAGGCGGAGCGCCTGGTGTACGCACCGCGCGTTGGGCTGGAGATGATGCTTGCGATATCAACAACCGACAAAAAGCATTATACGAATTAGAGGGTGTAGCTGATAGAACTGCGCGTTTTAGAACGGTGGTGTCTTTAATTAGAAACGGAGAGATACTGCAAGTCGAAGGTGTTGTGAATGGACTAATAGCTATCGAGGAAGAAGGAAATGGTGGTTTTGGGTATGATCCTATATTTATTCCAGAAGGTTATGATAAGACTTTTGCATCACTATCTTCTAAAGAGAAAAATGCTATTAGCCATCGAGGAAGAGCGATGGAGGAATTGAGAAAAATAATAGAGAATATATGATTATGAAGAGGGTAGGGGTGATAATTTGGATACTTTTATTGTGCGTGGGAAATCTGCTTGCAGTAGAATGCTGGCAAACACATTTTGCATACAATAGTGTGCAAGTTATAGCAATGGATAAAGATGAGGTATATGCTCTAGCCAATGGAAAACTCTTTTCAATTAATCAGCAGAACGAACACTTGACCTTATTTACAAATTTTTCTGGTTTACATGGAACGGAGATTGTATATATTGCATATGATGATTTGCGCGAGCAGTTATTGATATTTTATGCAGATGGAAAAATAGATATTCGTCGTAATAAGAATATGCATTATGTGTCAGACTTGTATAACAAACAAATGACATGCTCTAAGAGATGCAACAATGTTACCATACGAGGTAATTTGGCGTATTTGGCGATGGATTTTGGTATTCTCACATTTGATCTAGAGGCTTATGAATTCGTTGATACATATTATATTGCTCCAGAGGCACAAGATGTACGTGTGATAGATGTAATGTTTGTCGGGGATAGTATTTATGCGCAAACACATAGTGCGATTTATACAGCTCACATAGAGGATAATGTAGTTGATTTTAGGAATTGGAATAAATGTCAAAAACTACCTCAACCATTTGACATTAAAAAAGGTAAAGAATATGTAGATGTTGATGGTGGAATATGGAAGGTGGCAGGAGAAAAAGGGGTGTCTCGTGATTTTGTCACAGGTGAGCATACTTATTATTTACCAAAGGGGCCTTGTGTGAATAATCCATATAACATAGAAGTAGCAAATGGAAAGTTGTATATGGTGCCAGGTGGTCGTTGGGCATCACAAGATAAGAGACCTGGAAATGTGATGATTTATGAGAATGGCCAATGGACCAATATTACTAATAGCTACATTGAACAACAGACCAATAAATCGGCTTTAGATTTTATGGATGTGGCGGTGGACCCTCAGGACCCTTCTCATTTCTTTGTTACTAGTTATGGTACGGGATTATATGAATTCCAAGACAGCTTATTAGTAGGGCATTACACAACAAATAATAGTATTTTAAGTTCGGCAGCGCCTAATATTCCTGAGCGTTATACGCGACTAGAGAGTGCTGCTTATGATGACGATAATTGTTTATGGGCTTTGGTGAATGGTGAGGTTGATACTACACTTGTTTGCTTCTTGCCTAATGGTGGACAACGAGGCGTAAACTTATATTTAGACCCAGCTACTCGCTTTTTTATTCATACATCAAGCAATATGGTAATTGATGCAGTACACCCTGAGAAAAAATGGATGGTATCGTGTCGAAATATACCTGCTGTCGTACAATTGGATGATGGGGGGACGCCATTTGATGCACAAGATGATAAATGTAAAGTACAATCAGAGTTCCATGACCAAAATGGTAATGTGATCATACCTGAATATTTCTATGGTTTAGATCAAGCTCCCAATGGTGATATCTGGGTGGGATCTTCGTCTGGACCTATTATAATTCCAACATCGGTAGATTTTTTGCAATCTAATCAGTGCCTTCGTTTGTCTATCCCGCTGTCTGATGGCTCCAACTTATTGGATGTAGAGCGAGTAAATACTTTTGCGTGGGATAAAGAGATGAATATTTGGATTGGTACCCAAACGGGGGGCGTATATGTTCTCACAGAAGATGCATCTGAGTTGTTAGCACATTATACAATTGAGAATTCGGTAATGCCATCTAATTCTGTGCTTTCATTGGCCTATGATTCGTTGCGCAATAAGATGTTTATAGCAACGGGCATGGGATTGGTTTCTTATACACAAGATTCGAATATTAATGTAGGTGTAGATGTTTATAATGAAGACGAAGAATCATTTGGTAGTATGTATCAATGGCGCTCACATGCAGCATTTTCGAAGATTGATGAGGTAGTCGTGATGGGAAATAAAGCATATGGTTTGTCGGCAAATTCTTTGTTTTCTGTGGATAAAAATGATGGCGAAATAGAATATTATACCAAACTAAATGGATTGAATGGTACTGTGATCGACCATATTGCTTATAATGAGTCTTTAGATCGAATGTTGATTACTTATCGCAATGGACAAATAGATATAATGACCGCGGATGAAACCGTATATAATATTTCGGATTTGTATTTGAAGCAAATGAGTGTGTCTAAGACGGTTAACGATATTTGCATGTACAAAAATAAAGCGATTTTGGCCATGAGTTTTGGTATATTAGTAGTAGACCTCGGGAAATTTGAAATATCTGATACCTACTATATTGGTAATGAGGGGGCAGAGTTGTTTGTGGATTATATAGCAGTGGCAAATGAGATGATCTATGCGGCAACAAATGAGCGGATATATTATGCTTCGCTAACCGACAATCTAATGGATTATGAAAATTGGAAGATTTTATATTATCCTGAGGATGGTATTGTTAGTGGTATGCGGGCATATGCGGATAAACTACACATGTTGATAGATCACAAACTATATGCATTGTGCGAAGACGGGTGGCAGGCGAAACCAATAACAACGAATAATCCACCCCTCTTTCGTAGTTTATGTACAACTAAAAATGCGCTATATGCGCTACCATATAACAGATATGGTGCATGGAGAGTGTATAAGGATACTGTAAGTTTACATCTAACTTACGGCTATAATTATGCTGTCCAAGAAGATGGGGATTATTACTGGCTAGGATCACATGCTAATGGATTAATACATCTTCAAAAATCAGAAGGGTATAAATATCAGTCGGATATACAGGAGTATTATCCGGATGGCCCGTTGAATAATTTTGCCTATCGTTTACGCTTCTTTGGCGATAAATTATATATGCTTCCTGGAGGACGCTGGGCGAGTCAATATAAGCGCCCAGGGGATATTATGATTTATGAAAATAATGAGTGGACGAGTATCAAGAATGCTGATTTAGAAAAAGCGGTTGGAGGACATAAGTTGCTCGACTTTATGAATGTTGCGCAAGATCCTACAGACGCGGATCATTACTTCATTACAACTTACGGTACTGGCTTGTTGGAAATGAATGGGATGAGTGTTGTTAATCTTTATCTACCATCAAATAGTGGACTTTTATCGGCGGATTCTAAGAATCCAGAAGCGTATACTCGAACTGACGGCGCAATGTATGATGACCAAGGCAACCTATGGTTGTTGAATCTTGGTGATGAAAGTGGTAAAGTGCATGTTGTTTCCCCAAACGGGATGTGGCATTCATTTGATTTATATAATAATAGGGAACGCATCCAATTACATACAGCTGGTGAGATTTTTACTGATATTCGAAATTCGCAGTGGAAATGGATTCCGGTTTTACGGGCAGGTGCTGGCATGATTCTATTACAAGATAATGGTACTCCTACCTATCATGGTGATGATAATGTGATATATCGTACAAGTTGGATAGATCAAAATTCTAAAATAATTAATCCGTCTGAAGTTCGTGCTGTTGTTCAAGACCAAAATGGTACAATTTGGATAGGTACATCGTCTGGTATTTTTGCCATTCCATATTATGTAGACTTTACAAAATCTAATCAATGTGTGCGTGTTGTAATACCCCGTAATGATGGTAGCAGATTGGGGGACTATATGTTAGACAATGAGCAAATAAATGCTATCGCAGTTGATGGAGCAAATCGATTATGGGTAGGTACTGCAAATTCCGGAATATTCCTATTGAATCCTATTGGAGATATTGAGAACATTCAAAATTATACAATGGAAACAGTTGCTCATTTTACAACGGATAATTCTATTTTGCCAACGGATGAAATAATCTCCATTGCTATTCAGGAGTCAACAGGAGAGGTGTTTATAGGAACTGGTGGAGGATTAGTGTCTTACATGAGTGATGCTTCGAAGCCTCTAGATACATTTGACGAACTATATGCGTACCCAAATCCAGTTCTTCCCACATATCAAGGATATATAACAGTCAAAGGTATGATGGAGAACTCTGATGTACGGATTATAGACTCTAGTGGAAACCTAGTAAAAACTATACAAGCAAATGGAGGATCAGCTGCTTGGGATGGTTTGAATGCGAACGGACAGCGTGTGGCATCTGGAGTTTATACAGTTTTATGTAACACCAGAAGTGGAAAAGGACACGGAAGTGTAAAGGTATTGATAATGAACTAGCGAAAAGTCAATTTCGTATTAACTTCATAAATTCTTCTCTTGTTTCAGGTCGATTAAAGGCACCTGTAAAATCACTCGTAGTAGTAATGGCATGTGGCTTTTGTACCCCACGCATCTGCATGCATAGATGCTCGGCTTCAATTACGACCATGACTCCAAGAGGATTAAGTGTATTCTGAATACACTCCTTGATTTGCGTTGTCATACGTTCTTGCACTTGCAGTCGGCGAGCAAATACATCCACTACACGAGCAACCTTGCTTAGCCCTGTTATTTTACCATTAGGAATATATGCTACATGAGCTTTACCAAAAAAGGGCAACATATGATGTTCGCATAATGAATAAAACGGAATATCTTTTACCACGACCATTTGGCGATAATCTTCCTCAAACAATGCACTCTGAAGTATTTCTTCTGCATTTTGGTGATAGCCTTGAGTAAGAAATTGCATTGCTTCTCCTACTCGAGTGGGTGTTTTGACAAGTCCTTCGCGCTCAATATTTTCGTTTATCAAACGAAGAATTTGTTCAATATGATGTGCGATCTGTAGGGTGGTATCTTCAGTCGGAATAAATGGTGTGTTCATCGTAAATATAGTTTAATGCAGAACAATAACTTTATCCGGAACGACATAAGTACCACTTTGTAGTTCTGGATATAAATCTAGTAGAGTTTGTTTGTATTGATTGGCTTCTTCTCGAGTGCGGAAATTGCCGATTCGTACTTTCCAAAACGGAGGTTCAGAGATCACATACACTGGGTGAGATAGTCTTTTTTCTAGCTCTTGTTGTAATGAAATAGATTCGTTTTTTGCTCGTTGTTGTGTGTTGGATGAATATACTTGTACACGAAACCCGTTGACTTCTTGTTGCCCGCGTTCTATACCAAGATGTTTGTCCATTAGTAAGCGATATAAAGAAGAGTCTTGATGTATTACAGCATTTTCCATAATATCGGTCAAGAGCAAATGCTTGGTAGTATCACTCGTTGTGATACTATCTAGTGAAATGGGCTCTTCTTGAATAATTATAGTGTCATTATGTTGGGCAAAGATGATTCCACTTGCCATAGTACAGATGAGGAATAGAAATATATGTCTCATATATCTTAATATCTAAATGAACTACCTCCTACAAATTCGCGCAAGAATGATGTCGGTGGGATCTCTCGCTCTGGGATAGATTCAAAATAACTTAAATATTTACGCAGACGGTGTGCAGTGGTATATTCATCACAATATTTTGGCACTTCGTCTAGAATGGGTTCTGCATGGCGTTTCAATACGGCTAATTCAAATAATAATGCAGAGTTGAACATTACATCTGCTTCTTCTTGGAATGGTGAAATCCATCTATCTTCGCCACGCTGCACGCTACTCAAGCGCGCTATGGTCTCTAAGGCAGAATACCCTCTATAACGGTAGTCGCGCACGATACGACGAATCAGACGCACATCGCTAGTAGGAATCCAATTGTGATTATCTAGATTGACTGTTGTTATTGCACTTACATATATCTTAAATGTCGTCTCTCGTGGAATATCAGGTATTAACTCAGGGTTCAGAGCATGCAATCCTTCCAATATAACTACAGTATCTTTTTCTAAGCGAAGTGTGTCGCCACGATACTCTCGCAAGCCTGTTTCAAAGTTGTAAAAAGGAAGTGATACCGTTTTTCCATTCAATAAATCTTTCAAATGTTGGCGAAATAGCGGCAAATCAAGCGTATGTAAATGCTCAAAATCCCATTCCCCGTTTTCATCGCGAGGTGTATCTTCTCGATTGACAAAATAGTTATCCATGGAGATTACAACTGGCCGTATTCCGTTAACCATCAATTGGATAGTTAGACGCTTGGAAAATGTAGTCTTACCAGAGGAGCTTGGTCCTGAAATAAGTACGAAGCGTGGTACGCCGCTCTCGCGATGTGCAATTTGATCAGCAATCTGAGCTACTTTTTTCTCGTGTAGAGCTTCGGATAATTTGATCATTTCAAAGCTCTTCTGATTCTTACATGCCTTATTAAATTCACCGACATTGCTGATGTGCAATAGTTTATTCCAACCGATGTATTCTTTAAAGATGCCAAATCGTTTGTCTTGTATACAGTGCTCTTCTAGTTGATTTGGATTTTTGCGACAAGGTATACGAAGTAGTATATTGCCATGATACATTTCTAAGTCAAATAGATGAACATATCCAGTTGAAGGCATTAATGCCCCGGTGTAATAGTCTATGTAGTCCCCCATTCGATAGTATCTACAATATGGATTCCCAAGAGTTTCAAACAAAGTCGTCTCTCCATCTTTGCGATCGCCAAATAGGCGGATCACCTCTTTGGTCTGTTTCTCTTCGGTAATAATAGGTCGGTTTTCTGCAATAATCTGCTGCATGCGATTTTTTAATTTCGCAATCAATTCAGGTGTTATTACCTTGGCGACCTCACGCGATTCACGAATGGTGCAATAGAATCCCTTGCTGATAGGGTGCTCAATACGCAAGTCACAATCTTCCCACAGTTCACGCACTGCGCATGCCATTACCATACTCAGTGTGCGTATATAACAACGCCTACCACTCTCACTACTAGCGTCAATAAACTCTATATCCTTGGGTTTGTATATCAAAAAGTTTAATGACTGCACCTTGTAATTAACTCGTGCGGCAATTACAGGGAATGGTAACGTCAGATTAAGTTGTTCATACAATGCTTGCAAGGATGTTCCGCAAGGTATTTGAACAAATTGTCGGGTGTTTTTGCAGTAAATTGTGACTAGATTATGCATCGTTCAATATATTAAGTAACCTAATGAACTATTAACTTATCCTACTTGACTACCGTTTTTGACAGGAGCAGTCACTGTGGTTACTATCAATTTACCATCAGCATCTACAGCCGAAAGAATCATACCTTGCGACTCTTGTCCCATCATCTTGCGAGGTGGGAAGTTCGCAATGTACAATACTTGTTTGCCAATCAACACGGATGGATCTGGGTAACTTTGTGCAATACCCGATAAGATTGTACGACTACCCATACCATCATCCAAACGGAATTGAAGCAAGCGGTCGGATTTCTTAACAGGTTGACAGTCAAGCACTGTTGCTACTCGAATGTCCATCTTAGCAAATTCATCGATATTGGTATTCTCCTTTATCTCATCGGGTTTCCAGTTTTTGAGTGCCTCTTGTTTCTCTGCTTCCTCATTAGCTGCTTTAATCTTTGCCAAGCGATCTAGTTGAGCTTGGATGGTGGCGTCCTCAATTTTCTCAAAGAGCAGACTTACTTCACCCAACTCTTGACCTTCTTTTAGCAAATTGATATTACCCAATTCCTCCCAATGGAGTTCTTCCATAGATAGCATGTTACGCAATTTTGCCGAGGAGAATGGCAAGAATGGTTCAAATACTATACTGAGGTTAGCAGCGATTTGTAACGAAAGATGCAGGATAGTTGCAGTACGATCCATATCGGTTTTTGCCATCTTCCATGGCTCGGTATCTGCGAGATATTTATTACCAATACGTGCTAAGTTCATTGCCTCTTTTTGGGCATCGCGGAAACGGAAATCACCCAATAACTTCTCTACCTCTTCCTTTACATTTTGGAACTCAGCAATTGTTGCTTGGTCGTATTCATTAAAAGTACCCATGGCGGGAACTTTGCCATCAAAGTACTTCTTAGTTAGTACTAATGCGCGGTTTACAAAGTTACCATAGATAGCTACAAGTTCGTTGTTGTTGCGCGCTTGGAAGTCTGCCCAAGTAAAATCGTTATCCTTGGTCTCTGGGGCGTTAGCGGTCAATACATAGCGAAGAACATCTTGTTTCCCTGGGAAATCCACTAGATATTCATTCAGCCAAACTGCCCAATTGCGAGAGGTCGAAATCTTATCGCCTTCCAAATTTAAGAATTCGTTAGACGGTACATTATCTGGCATTATATAACTTCCTTCCGCCTTCAACATGGTTGGGAACACGATACAGTGGAATACAATATTATCTTTACCAATAAAGTGAATCAAACGTGTAGAAGGGTCTTTCCACCATGTCTCCCAATTGCCAAATTGCTCTGGTTTTGCATCGCAGAGTTCCTTGGTGTTAGAGATATAACCAATTGGCGCATCAAACCAAACGTAGAGAACTTTACCTTCTGCACCTTCTACTGGCACTGGGATTCCCCAATCCAAGTCACGGGTTACAGCGCGTGGACGAAGACCGCCATCTAGCCATGATTTGCACTGCCCATACACATTGGGACGCCATTCTTTATGCTCTTGCAAAATCCACTCTTCCAACCATTGTTGGTATTGATCTAGTGGCAAATACCAGTGCTTGGTCTCTTTCTTCGTCAATGGATTGCCATTGATTGCATTGTATGGATTAATCAATTCGTCTGGAGATAGAGTCGCACCGCATTTCTCGCATTGGTCGCCGTAAGCCCCAGCAGCGTGGCAGCGAGGACATTCTCCACGGATGTTACGATCAGTCAAAAACTCTTGAGTTTCAGGATCATAGAATTGCTCTGATGTCTGATCAACAAATTTTCCATCATCATATAGTTTGCGGAAGAAATCAGATGCCAATTGATGGTGAATCTTGCTTGTGGTGCGAGAGTAAACATCAAAAGTAATACCAAACCCTTCAAAAGAATCCTTAATGATTTTGTGATAGCGGTCCACCACTTCTTGAGTTGTAATACCTTCTTTGCGTGCACGAATAGTAACAGGTACACCATGCTCATCGCTTCCTCCTACAAAAAGGACATTTTCGCCCTTTAGGCGGAGATAGCGGACATAAATATCTGCGGGTACATACACCCCCGCTAAGTGTCCAATATGCACAGGACCATTGGCATACGGAAGGGCTGTGGTTACAAGTGTTCGTTGAAATGTCATATCGTATTGATTTTGTTATTTCTTTTTAATTTATCTCATTAATAGCAGTCTTGCTCTCCTCATTAGTAATGCCAAAAGTTTGAGTAAGCCAATTTTCTAACTCGCTCTGATTTACAGTTCGTATGCTGTCACCTTGAGCAATCGAAATTTTACCCGTTTCTTCTGAAACCACAATCGCCAATGCATCAGTTTTTTCCGTCAATCCTAATGCTGCGCGATGACGCAGACCGTAGCGTTTGGGCAGATCACTACGCTTAGAGACTGGCAGAATACATGCTGCCGCCCATATGCGCCCATTATTGACAATCAAGGCTCCATCATGTAGAGGAGTGTTCTTGAAAAATATATTCTCAATCAAGCGAGAAGATAGCGCAGCATCCACTACCTCGCCTGTGTCAGCTACTGATTTTAGTTCCTGTTCTTTTGTGATGACAATTAACGCACCCGTCTTACTCGCGGACATATGTACACAAGCGGTCATGATTGCATCTGCCTGTTGACGAGAATTCTTCTTGTGCTTAATTTTTGACCAACGATCTTTGATTTGCTCCATATTAAATCTCGCACCTATTCGGTAAAAAAATCCGCGAATCTCTTCTTGGAAAATAACAATCAACGCTATTGCACCTACACTAATAAACCGGTCGAATAGGGCACTTGTAAGTTCTAATTGAAAAACATAACTAACCAACAACCAAGTCAAGATAAATGCCAAGATCCCCCAAAATAGATTACTCGCTCCAGAACGACGTAATATACGATAAATCGCAAATAAAATAAAGGCGACTAGCAGTATATCAATAATGTCTTTGATTCCTAGTAACATAATTATTGCATTATTTTATTATGTGTCATTGTATAAACGTCTATAGCTTGTTTGGCTGCGACAACATCATGTACGCGCAAGATACTTGCACCTCGCTCCAAGGCAATTGTATTTGCTGCGATAGTAGCTGGCAACACATCAGACGGTGTTACTCCTAACGGTTTGTATAGCATGGACTTTCGCGATATGCCTACTAAAATAGGCACATGTAAATGGCCCAAGATATCCATTCTATTAAGGATGGTGTAATTTTGTTGTTCCGTCTTCCCAAATCCAAATCCAGGGTCAATAATCACATCTGCAACTCCCATTTGGTGCAATTGATCTAGACGCCTTTGAAACTCCTCGAGCATGTGACATACCGTTTGGTCATAATCAGTTGTATTGCACCAGTGTGTCGCATCCTGAGAATGAGTTAAAATATATGGAACGCGATGCCTAGCTACTACTTGCCAAATTTTATCATCTGCACTTCCTCCATATACATCATTTATGATATCTGCCCCCATTTGAATAGATCGGTCTGCAATCTCGGATCTAAATGTATCAACGGACAAAATTGCATTTGGAAAATGCGAGCGAATAGCTTCTAATGCAGAGCGTAAGCGTTCCCACTCTTCATCTATGCTAACAGGACTACTATTAGGTCGAGTCGAACATGCCCCAAGGTCAATGATGTCTGCTCCCTGATTCAGCAGTTCTTCCACATGCCCAAGCAGGTAATCCTCATTTTTACCATCACATGAAATGTAAAAACTATCAGGTGTAAGGTTGATAATTGCCATTACACGCGGTAACGACAAATCTAGTAAGCTGTTATGTGTTCTTATACTCAACTGCATTTGACCTGCAAAGTTACAAAAAATCTATTGATTAAACGAATTTTTGTAAAAAAAAGAGAGGAAAATAGAGCGTTTTTTTTGAAATTTACCATTTTTCGTATTTTTTTGTGCAAAAATTAGTGAGTTTCAGTTTTTTTTTGTAACTTTTCAGGCTGAAAAGTGTATTTACAAAATAAACTTAATTATATTATGAATTTCAAAATTATCGTATCAAAAGTTTTTGTCGTACTTGTTGTGTTGTCTCTAGCTGCTTGCAAATCTTCTCGCAATGCTGATCTCAACACCAATGTTTCTGCCTTGACAGGTTGGAATTACTTTGATTTCAATACCACCTATTTTGAGGCGCATGAAGGTACTCTGTCTCAACAACCTAGAAGTATGGTACCTATCAAAGGTGGTACTTTTACCATTGGACAAATGGACGAGTATGTTACGGCTCCTCGCAACAACCAACAGCGAACTTTGTCTGTGAGTTCTTTCTTTATGGATAAGTATGAGGTGACGAATATCGCATGGAGAGAGTATGTACACTGGAATCGCACAGTCTTTGGTGACGAGCGAAAGGATCTTGTAGATGCGCTTTTGCCTGATACTACAGTTTGGCGCGATGAAATGGCATATAACGAGCCTTATGTAAGATACTACTATAGCCATCCTACGTATAGCTTCTACCCTGTAGTAGGTGTTTCTTGGGATCAGGCTTCAGCGTATTGCCAATGGCGTACAGACCGCGTAAACGAGCAGATTCTTGTCCTTGGTCAATATGCTAAATTGCCTTCTGTAAGAGATTTGGCCGCTATGCCATACGAAGAAGCTAGAGACGCCGTGTTTAGTACGGAGAAGTATTTTAACATTCCTGAATATGCACCAGAAAGAGGCTCAAAGTCGCCTGTAGACCTTAATAAAAATCCTCGTAAATTAAACGATGCGGATGGTATTTTGCTCATTGGCTACCGTCTTCCTTCCGAGGCAGAATGGGAGTATGCTGCTTTTGCACCGATCGCAGGAGAGGATGGCATGCCTAAAGAAGGAAAGATTTATCCTTGGTCTGGCTTCCAGCCTCGTGATTTGACCCCTCAAAACAGAACGAAATTACTTGCTAACTTCACCCGAGGTAAAGGTGATATGGCTGGTGTAGCTTTTGGAAATAATTCCGATCATTATGTGCTCACCGCGCCAGTGGATGCATATAGTCCCAACGATTTTGGATTGTACAACATGGCTGGTAATGTCAATGAGTGGGTTCTTGACGTTTATCGTGAAACAACTTACGAGGAAATGGCGGAGTATAACCCTTATCGTGGTAACATTTATTCTCGCCTAGACTTAGGTCCTGACAGTTTACCTCAGATAGATGAGTATGGTCGCCTTAAGATTACCTATGACCCAGAAGATGATAAGCGTGACTTCCGCGATGGTGACAAGTCTTCTTCGTTTGATATCGATTACCCATTAGCAGAAAGTAGAAATAAGGATGAGTTAAAAGACCCTTCTGATATTTTGGCTCCTCTTGTTAACAACGAAACACGCGTTTATAAGGGTGGTTCATGGAATGATCGTATCTATTGGCTGAATCCTACTACCCGTCGTTATATGCAACAAGACCAAGCGTCTAGCACTATTGGCTTCCGTTGCGCAATGAGTATCTTAGGTCAAGAGTAATTAAATGTAAATAGCTATGAATATTCCATCTAATCTGTACTACACCAAGGATCACGAGTGGATCCGTGTAGAAGGTAACGAGGCATTTGTCGGCATCACCGACTATGCTCAGTCTGAACTAGGAGAGATCGTCTTCGTGGATATTAACACCGAAGGCGAGACTTTGGCTCAAGGCGATGTATTTGGCTCTGTAGAGGCAGTGAAAACCGTTAGTGATCTCAATATGCCTGTTGAAGGTGAAGTGCTTGAGATTAATGAAACTATCAATGACCAGCCTGAATTGGTAAACAATGATCCTTACGGAGAAGGATGGATGATTAAAATCTCTGTAGTTAATCCGGATGACTTGAATAATCTTTTGGACGCTGAGGGATATCAAGCTTTGATAGGTTAATCCAATCAATATCAGTATTAAACTAACAAACGACTACTCAAATGGGTAGTCGTTTGTTAGTTTTGGTTGTAATGTTTGAATATATGTCTTAATTACATTGTTCTTGATATTTCTCTTAATGAGTACGATTGAAACTACAATATACCATCTCTATATCCATGGGGTTAATAGAGTTGTTTGCAGAGCGAATGCGTGTAGCTGATATCGTTTGTAATTGTCTAATGGATGTGATAGAACCTGTTGATGAGTTGGTCGTAACAGAAATAGGAATTAATACAAATTTCAATTCATCTACTTTGTTCTTTTCGTGCAGTTGCAATGTTAAGAAGGTTGACAAATCATATGTGTAATTGTATGTTGTATTTCCTAGTGTATCCGTTGATGCAGATAAAGTACCAACTATGGCAACCGAATCCGATGGCATAGTGTTTTGGGAGAAGAAATCTTCTAAACTGCTTTCTTTAATCAGCATCATGTAAGTTGCAGGTGAATCCCAATTATCTCTTGGGCGATCTGTCACTGAATCTGAATACAATACATCTACGGTTAAATTCGCTTTATTCACATATACACTATACAATGTGGAATCATTGCCCAGTTGTTCATCTATGCGATTAAAAATAGAATCCATACGTACGGATAATTGTGTATAGATATTCGCTGGCGAAACAATATAATTGGTGTCTGTTACCTGAGAATATTTTTCTAAAATCTCTGGTCTGTTAGGATATACATAGCGATTGACTTGTCGTACTTCTTCATTTACATAGAATGACTTGGTATCATAGATGACAGAGTCGGTGGCACTCGGACGTGGCATTGTAAAATGGTAGAAAACTGTCATGGCGATATCACTAATATACAATACATTACTACCTCCAAAGTCAGTACAGATATATAATCCCTTAAATTGTTGATTAAATGCTTGTTGTGTTGAAAAATCTTTTACTTCAAAAAAGCGTTTAGCAAACTTATTTGATAATTTTATACGAATTGTTGGGATGTATTGTTCTGTTTCAGAAGAATAGGAAGAGTCTGCAGGTGTCTGTGGTACTACAATTGTTGAATAGTTTGTAATACGTGTAGACTCATCCAAACTGCAATAATCCCCAATTTGCAAATTACTTGGATAGCGTTCGTTTTCTAATAATGTCTGGCGGTCCATTTCATATACATTGATACCGAGTGGACTGCTTCCGTCTCCGTACCATGTATTATAGTATAAGTACAAGCATACAGAATCCACAATGGGATCTATCTGAAGAGTATCACCAGGGGCTAAGACAACTTGGTCTGGATATGTAAACCCTTCAGGACAAGCTAGTTGTGTTAAAATATCTGCTTTGATTGTACCAAAATGAGTCTCACATTCTCCTAGGAGAAAAGAGTCTGGTGTTAACGCGATAGCCATACAGGAATCCAATGCAGATACAACACCAAAAGTATCAGACTTCACTTTTATTCTATCTTCCTCAGATAATATTGATTCGCCTGCGCTATGTGTATCGCCATTGCAACTACTAAAGAGAGAAAGGCATGTCAATACCACTATTCCTACAACCCAATTATTCCTCATTCTTATCCAATAAACTATTATAGAAATCTAAATATGCTTGTTTGTCTTCACCTACATAAGGCATGATAGGTTTTCCGCTATTTTGAGCATAGTTTAACAATCGTTGATTTACATTTTCTGATGCTAAAACAATAGCATCGGAATAATCAATGGCTAGTCGCATCAAGTCCTCGTAACCTACTGGTAAACCTGCAATACCACGAATGTCGCTATTCAAAATGCCTCCGCCCAAAATCTTATTTGTGAATTTTGAACTGAATGGAGTGTTGTACTCCTCATTATCCAACGATAGAATAATTTTGGTATTCTCGAAGAATGGTGTGTCGGCATACAATTTCTTCAAGAATAATGGAGTTAGTGCAGACATCCAGCCTGAGCAATGAACAAAGTTCGGTGTCCAACGAAGTTTTTTGACTGTCTCCAATACACCACGAGCAAAGAAGATACAGCGCTCGTCATTGTCTTTATACTCTTCTCCATTGGCATCTACTAACCCTTTGCGACGATAGAAGTAATCATCATTATCAATAAAATAGATTTGAATACGAGCCGATTGTATGCTGGCCACCTTAATGATTAGCGGATGGTCAGTTTCTGAAATAATAAGATTTATTCCAGACAAACGAATTACTTCGTGCAACTGATTTCTACGCTCATTAATGTCGCCAAACTTAGGCATAAACGTGCGTGTCTCATAGCCATTAGCTTGGAACCACTCTGGCAACTTCCTATTCAGCGTGCGAATAGGGGTTTCTTGATCTAAAAAAGGATAGATCTGCTGTGAGACAAATAGTATTCGATTGGGCTCTTTCATTGGATATATTTTTATTAAGGTACAATTTCCCGCTACAAAGGTACGAAAAAAAATTGACATTACATAATTTTTAAGCAAAAAATTTTCTTTTTTCCTATATTTGTTGTACCTTTGCAAACTTTTTTAACGAAGAATGTTCATTTTTTATCAATACATATGCAAGTTTTAACTACAAAAGAAAATCTTGTTCGCCAGGTTGAAGCCTGCCTTCGTCAGAACAAAACAATAGGTCTCGTTCCTACTATGGGTGCGCTTCACGAAGGACACGCTGCTTTAGTGCGTCGCTCGGTTTCAGAGAATGATGTTTGTGTAGTAAGCGTGTTTGTGAATCCTACGCAATTTAACAATAAAGAAGATTTGCAGAAATATCCTCGCACATTAGAAAAAGATGTAGAGTTATTAACGCAACTAGGGGCGCACTTTGTCTTTGCTCCTTCTGCTGAAGAGATGTACTCTGCTGAAGAGATGAATACGGAGTTTGCTTTCGATTTCAACGGATTAGACAAAGTCATGGAGGGGAAAATGCGACCAGGGCACTTTAATGGTGTGGTGCAAGTGGTAAGTCGATTGTTCGAATTGGTGCGTCCTACTCGTGCATATTTTGGCGAGAAAGATTTCCAACAACTAGCGATTATTCACCATATGGTGGAACGTTCTTCCATGAAGGATAACTTTGGTGATCTCCAGATTATGGATTGTCCTATTGTGCGTGAAGCAAGCGGATTGGCGCTTAGTAGTCGTAATCAACGCCTTTCTGAAGAAGAAAAGACCATTGCTCTCAATATATCCAAAACTCTGTTTGCTTCGCTGGAATGGGCGAAAACGGCCACTGTTGCAGAGGTGGAAAAGCGTGTGATTGATACAATCAATGCTGTAGATGGTTTGGAAGTGGAGTACTATGAGATTGTAGATCGTACTACCCTTCAGTCTACTACTACCTTCCAAAATGCTATTGGTTGCATCACTGTTTATTGTGGTCCTGTTCGCCTAATAGATAATATCCAATATTGATGCGCGTTATCATAGACAAGGACATACCTTTTTTGAATGAAGTATTCCCTCTTGATATAGAGGTGCTTCACCTTGCTCCCGAAGAAATCACTTCACAAACCGTTCGTGATGCAGATGCGCTCTTTGTGCGTACGCGCACGCGAATAGATAAGGAATTATTAGAAGGTAGCCGTGTGCGTTTCGTGGCTACTGCCACGATTGGTTTTGATCATATTGACCAAAGCTACTGCCGCGAAGCAGGTGTCACTTGGGTTTCCTGCCCTGGTTGCAATGCACAAGCGGTTTGCGACTATGTAGAAGAAGCTATTTCCTCAGTCAAAACCAATCGTACCGACCTTATTGTTGGCGTCGTGGGTTATGGACATGTTGGCAAACTCGTGTCACAAATGGCTCAGAGCAAAGGATATAAGGTGCTCCTTTCTGATCCGCCTCTGGGTGTTGGGTTATCGCTTGCTGAATTAGCACCGCAATGCGATGTCTTGACTTTCCATACTCCTCTTACCAACAATGGTGACCATCCAACGTATCATCTCTGTAATGCGGATATATTGCGCTTATGTAAGCCCAATACTTTGATTATCAATGCTGCACGAGGTGGGGTGGTGGACGAACAAGCCCTTGTCTCTTGCCTCTCTCGCCTATCTACCGCCATTGACTGCTGGGAGGGCGAACCACAACTCAATTATGAGTTGCTCCAACTCGTGGATTTGGCATCATTTCATATTGCGGGATACTCTATCGCGGGCAAAATGCGAGCAAGTGAGATGTGTTTGGAGGCTTTTTGCAAATTTTTCTCGCTTCCGATTTTGTCAATCAATAAAAAAGTAGTACCTTTGCACGGTGATTCGGCGCCTGGGTGGCTGCGGCGTATTTCCAATGAACTTAAGGCACAGCCCGAGCACTTTGAACAATTACGCAAACAATAGAGATTAAGATACTGGCAAGTTTTCAAAAACTCACCCCTCGAGCTACAGACTACTCGAAGTGGTACAACGAACTAGTAGTAAAAGCAGACTTGGCTGAACAATCAGCTGTGCGCGGATGTATGGTCATCAAACCATACGGTTATGCAATTTGGGAAACTATCCAAGCAGAATTAGATCGTCGTTTCAAAGAGAACGGCGTGAAGAATGCCTATTTCCCATTGCTTATCCCTAAGTCTTTCCTTAGCCGCGAGGCTGAGCATGTAGAGGGATTTGCTAAGGAGTGTGCTGTGGTTACCCACCACCGCCTTATGAACGACCCAGAGGGCAAAGGTGTTGTAGTGGATCCTAAAGCACGCCTCGAAGAAGAACTTATCATCCGTCCTACTTCTGAGACCATTATCTGGTCCACTTACAAAAACTGGATCTCATCTTACCGCGACCTCCCTATCCTTTGCAACCAATGGTGCAATGTCATGCGTTGGGAGAT
>JAEIGA010005282.1_pt1 | contig 19795 bp, 18 predicted proteins | sample 9270691 | NCBI WGS metagenome assembly JAEIGA01 (sample SAMN17057246, study PRJNA624740) | gut metagenome | biome: biome; isolation source: fecal sample | host: Bos grunniens | place: China: Xizang | collected 2019 | reverse complement strand
TGCAATGCTATTGAACAGCGCCGCTTGAGGTTAGTGATCCGCCGTTTTCGGTGAGTTTGCGAAATGGTCTGCGGTCTCCCGCGATGTGGTCTGATGACCTTTCAAAACGGTGAGAGGAGCGACGAAGGACCCAATTCCGGGCAGGTTATGCTTTTTCCTGGCCGATCACTGAACTGTAACGCAGAGACTGCTCCTGATACAATTCAGCAATCAGACCACATCCATACTACCCGGCGATTCCGAAAAGGAGCCCTCCGTCACTCCCTGTCCGTTTCACGCTGATTCAGGAAGGAACGGACCTTCTCCGCGACAGAAAGATTCATTCCGTCGACGGCCGCCAGTCGTTCGACAGAGGCGTTCCGGATCTTTTCTATGCTTCCGAACTCCGACAGCAGCGCTTTCTTCCGCACTGCACCGATTCCCGGAATCTCATCCAGAATCGACTTCTTCATGGACCGGTTCCGGAGATCGTGATGGAAGCCGATCGCGAAGCGGTGAACTTCATCCTGGATCGTGGTAACGTATCGATAGAGAACAGGACGTTCCCTGAGATCCAGCTCCTTTTCATCGACGATCAGGCCTCTCGTCCGGTGTCTGTCATCCTTCACCATCCCGGCGACCGTGATGTCCTCTTTCATGGCGGCGAGGACTTCCTGAACCGCGTGAACATGCCCCAGCCCGCCGTCCACAAAAATCACATCCGGTCTGCGGCTGAAGCCGGCGTCGCCTTTCTGCGCTCTGCGGAATCTGCGATAGATCACTTCCTGCATGCTGGAATAATCGTCAGCGCCCTCGACGGTTCTGATCCGGAATTTCCTGTAGTCCCTGCGCCGGGGCTTCCCGTCCTCAAATACGACCATGCCTCCCACAGAGTCGACTCCGTTGATATTGGATATGTCATAAGACTCGATCCTCCAGGTGACCGGCATCTCCTCTCCATTGCGGTCCTGATACGTCCGCGCTCCGAAGACAGAGGCCAGCTCTTCGCTGACGACATTCCGCCGTTCCTCTCTGGACCGCTCCCTGTCGTCGAGCATCTTTGTCATCTCGACGACATCTCTCTTTGTCATATCGAAAAGCTTTTTCTTGTCGCCTCTCTGCGGCACAAAGACCCGGACATGGGCTCCCCGCATCTCTGTCAGCCATTTCTCGAGGATCGGACGGTCCCCGGGTTCGCATTCGACCGCAATTTCCCTTGGGATGACCATGTCCGGCGTATAGTACTGCTTGATGAAAGCCTCGATAACATCCTCCCTGGCCTCTTCTCCGGAGGAATCCATATGGAAGCTGTCTCTCCCGGACAGTTTTCCGTTCCTGACATAAAAGATCACGATATGCGTCCCCGTTTTTACGCTCGCGCAGAGGATGATGTCCATATCGTTCTCACTGCCCAGAACGACCTTCTGCTTTTCTCCGATCGCCTTCACCGCTCTGATCTGATCCCTGTATTCCGCAGCTTTTTCAAAATCGAGATTCCGGCTGCATTCCTGCATCTGCTCCGTCAGCATATCCAGCATTTTCCGGTTGTCGCCCTTCAGAAAAGAGAGAACATCCCGGATCGAAACCGCGTATTCCTCCTTACTGACAGAGGCCGTACAGATCCCCCGGCACTGTTCGATATGATAATTGAGACAGGGACGGAAGCCCTCAGGAAAGGATCTGGCCGAGCATCGCTTGAGCTGATAGACATGATTGAGCAGATCGATAATCTCGTTGACAGCGCCTACATCACTGTAAGGGCCGAAATATTCCGCATTGTCGTTGACGACTCTCCTCGTCTTGAGAATCCTGGGATATTCCTCTCCCAGGGTCACTTTGATATAGGGATAGGTCTTGTCATCTCTGAGAAGAACATTGTACTTGGGCCGGTATTTCTTGATCAGATTGCACTCCAGGATCAGGGCCTCCATCTCGGAATCCGTCGTAATATACTCGAATTCCTCAATATTGGCCACCATCGCCCTGACCTTTGCCGGCATATTCGCCTGGGAGCGGAAATACTGGGTTACCCGGTTTTTCAGATTGACCGCTTTCCCCACGTAGATCACATGGCCCAGCTGATCCCTGTGAAGATAGACCCCGGGCCTGTCCGGCAGACGCTTCAGATTTTTTTCAATGTCGAACATACCCTTTCTCCTGTGTTACACAGCAATTGACGCTGCCATCAGAATCCGGCTCCCGGAAGCAGATGAGAACACCGCCGCCTGAAAAGTCAGAGGATCGCACGATTGTCAGCCAATGATCTCTTTTAATGTCTGAATAAAGATCTTCATCTCTCCAGGCGTACCGATCGTGACACGGAGACGGTCGTCGATTCTCGGTTTATCAAAATACCTGACCAGGACGCCTCTGTTTCTGAGCTCCATAAAAAGCGCTTTCGCCTCCAGCGGAGCAGGAGGCCTGGCAAAAATGAAATTGGAACTGGACTCGACGACGTCAAACTCCATCTTCCTCAATTCTTCTGTCACCGATTCTCTGGTCTCCATGATCTTTTTCCGGGTTTCATCAAAATACGCGGTATCCTCAAAGGCCGCAACCGCGGCGGCAATGGCCAGCCGGTCCGCTGTATAGGAATTGAAGGTATTTTTCACCGTGTCGAGAACTCCGATCAATTCCCGGCATCCGATCGCCAGGCCGGAGCGGATTCCTGCCAGCTGGCGGGACTTTGAAAGAGTCTGAACCACCAGGAGATTATCATAGAGATTGACCAGTCCGGCCGCCGTTTCCCCTCCAAAGTCGATGTAGGCTTCATCCACGACGATGAGACGGTCCCTGTTGGCTTCCAGAACCTCCTTTACCATTTCCAGACCAAGCGCTTTTCCCGTCGGCGCGTTCGGATTGCAGAGAAGCATTCCTGACACATCCCCCGGAAGGGGCTTCATCGCATCCAGATCCATGGAAAAATCCTCCTTCAGCGGCAGGATATGATAAGGGATCTGGAAAAGCGATGCAAATACCGGATAAAAAGTATAAGTGATATCCGGAAACGCAATCTTTTTCCCTGTAAAAAAAGAAGGGCAGATCAGAGCCAGGATCTCGTCCGATCCATTGCCGATAAAAAAATTTCTTTTATCCAGAAGGGCTTCTCCTTCCAGCCCGAGAACGCGGTTGTAATACTCTGCCGCGGCCAGGCGGGCCGCGTCGGCGTCAGGATCCGGATACAGTCTGAGATTTTCGCTTTCCTTCCGGATTGCTTCCAGTACGGCCGGAGACGGGGGATAGGGATTTTCATTGGTGTTGAGTTTTACGTATTTTTTATCTTTTGGCTGTTCTCCGGGCACATAAGGCACCAGACTTTCTGCCAGATCGCTGATAAATCTTGTCATGGAGTTCCTTTCCGGCGCAGACACGGGCCGCGCACCTGAACAGAAAACGGGCAGCATCATGCTGCCCGCTCTCATTTTCGTATATCCTGCGGATCATCGGCAGGGCATAGCTCCCTGCCGCGGGCCTGGATCACTGACTTACAATATACCACAATGATCCGCTGCCGGACAGGACCCGCCGTTAAAATCTTTCTCTCGGCGTATAGGTAGTATGAAGGAGTTTATGAGCCCGCTCGCTTCCCGGCTCACCGATATAGCCTTCATAAATGCCCTTCATGACGGAATCGTTATGGTGAGACTTTCTGATCGGCAGTCTTCTGTCTTCATCATATAACGCCTTTGCTCTTTCCGCCCTGAGATCGATCCAGTTCCTGATTCTCGCCGGCTGAATCGGCTGGCCACCGCCGTTGACACAGCCGCCCGGACAGGCCATGATCTCGATGAAATGCCAGTCCGCTTCTCCTGCGCGGATCTTGTCGAGTACGATGCGGGCATTGGCAATTCCGTGGGCTACCGCCACTTTGATGGTCTGGCCGTTGATCTCGACCGCTGCTTCTTTCACGCCCTGGACGCCTCGAACAGCCGTGTATTCGATGTCCTCCAGATTTTCTCCTGTAAGGATATCCGCCACGGTTCTGAGAGCCGCTTCCATTACGCCGCCGGTCGCTCCGAAGATAACCGCTGCTCCGGAAGCCGGTCCGAACGGATATTCGAATTCGCCGTCGCATTCCTGGAAATTGATGCCGCATTCTTTGATCATCCTGGCCAGGTCCCTGGTCGTCAGAACATAATCGACATCCTGATAGCCACTGTCGGAAAGCTCCGGTCTCTGACATTCGAATTTCTTGGCCGTACATGGCATGACAGATACGTTGACAATCTTAGCCGGATCAATTCCTGTTTCTTCTGCATAATACGTCTTCAGAACCGCGCCGAACATCTCATGCGGAGACTTACAGGAAGAAAGATGATCCAGAAGATCCGGATAATAATGCTCTGCAAACTTGATCCAGCCCGGGCTGCAGGAGGTGATCAGCGGAAGAGTCCCGCCATTCTGAATTCTCTGAAGAAGCTCGGTTCCTTCCTCAAGAATCGTGAGGTCGGCAGATGTATCCGTATCGAATACCTTGTCGAATCCCATCCTGAGCATGGCTCCTACCATCTGACCTGTCGCCGCAGTCCCGATCGGCATGCCGAATTCCTCGCCGATCGCCGCTCTGACCGCCGGAGCGGTCTGAACCAGGACGACCTTGTCCGGATCGTTGATCGCATCCCATACCTGGTCGATGGCGCTCTTCTCATGAAGGGCTCCCACCGGACATGCGACGACGCACTGTCCGCAGTTGACGCAGGCCGCATCTCCGAGCTTCCTGTCGAAGGCCGGTCCGATCGCTGTATTGAAGCCTCTGTTGATCGCGTCGATGACGTGGATCTGCTGGAGATTTCCGCAGGCTGCGACGCAGCGGCGGCATAAAATGCACTTCTGGGGCTCTCTTACAATGGAAGGAGAAGAATCGTCGATCGGAAGATCGCACATTTCCCCTTCAAATTCGATATCTGTAATATTCAGTTCTTCTGACAGTGTCTGCAGCTCACAGTTTCTGTTTCTGATACAGGTGAGACACTCTTTTTTGTGATTGGAAAGGAGCAGTTCCAGTGTTGATCTTCTGGCTGCTCTGACAGCAGGAGAAGACGTAAAGATCTCATTCCCCTCCGCTACAGGATAGACACAGGCTGCCTGAAGAGCTCTGGCGCCTTTGACTTCCACGACGCACATGCGACATGCGCCGATTTCGTTTATTTCCTTGAGATAGCACAGTGTCGGGATGTCGATGCCTGCTGATCTGGCAGCCTCGAGGACTGTCGTCCCTTCCTCGACCTGAATCGCCTTGCCATCTATTGTAATGTTTATCATGCTCATAAATCCCTGACCTCCTACGACTCTCTGCTGATCGCCTTGAACGGACATCTTTCGATACAGGCACCGCACTTGATGCACTTCGTATGATCGATCTCATAAGGTACCTTTTTCTCGCCTCTGATACAGGATACAGGGCAGTTCTTCGCGCAGAGACCGCAGCTCCTGCACTTATCCTTATCGATCACGACTCTGATGAGATTCTTGCAGACACCTGCAGGACACTTTTTATCGATTACATGAGCATCGTATTCCTCTCTGAAATGACGGATCGTACTCAGTACCGGGTTCGGCGCAGTCTGACCGAGTCCGCAGAGAGCGGATGCTTTGATGTTCTTGGCCAGCTTTTCCAGTCTCTCGACATCGCCTTCTTCGCCCCTGCCGTCTGAAATTTTTTCCAGGATCTCAAGCATTCTTCTGGTACCGATCCGGCACGGCGGACATTTTCCGCAGGATTCGTCGACGATGAATCCCAGATAGAATTTTGCGATATCGACCATACAGTTGTCTTCATCCATGACGATGAGACCGCCGGATCCCATCATGGATCCGATCTCATTCAGGTCCTCATAGGTCATCGGGGTGTCGATCAGAGACGCCGGGATACAGCCGCCGGAAGGACCGCCTGTCTGCGCAGCCTTGAACTTCTTGCCGCCCGGAACACCGCCGCCGATGTCATAGATCACCTGTCTGAGAGGTGTGCCCATTTCGATTTCCACCAGTCCGGTATTGCTGATCTTGCCGCCTACGGCGAATACCTTAGTGCCCTTTGAAGTATCCTTGCCCATGGAAGCGAACCACTCCGCTCCATTGAGGATGATCGGGCAGATATTGGCATAGGTTTCGACATTGTTCAGCATGGACGGTTTGTCAAAGATTCCCTTAACCGCCGGGAATGGAGGACGCGGACGCGGTTCTCCTCTCTTCCCTTCGATCGAACGCATAAGGGCTGTCTCTTCGCCGCATACAAATGCGCCTGCTCCGAGACGGAGATCAATATCAAAATCAAATCCGCTGCCGAAGATATCCTTGCCCAGCAGGCCGTATTCTCTGGCCTGACTGATTGCGATATTCAGTCTGTGAACCGCTGTCGGGTATTCTGCTCTGACATAGATAAAGCCCTGATTGGATCCGGTCGCATATCCTGCGATCGCCATCGCTTCCAGTACGGAGTGAGGATCTCCCTCCAGTACGGATCTGTCCATGAAAGCGCCCGGGTCACCTTCGTCAGCGTTGCAGGCTACGTATTTGACATCGCCTTCAGAAGCTGCCGCGAAAGCCCATTTGTTTCCTGTCGGGAAACCGGCTCCGCCTCTTCCTCTCAGACCGGATGCTTTAATCTCATCGATAACCTGCTGCGGCGTCATTTCTGTCAGGACCTTGCCGAGAGCCTGATATCCGTCATAAGCGATATATTCATCAATATTCTCAGGATCGATCCGGCCGCAGTTGCGCAGAGCGACTCTCTTCTGCTTTTTAAAGAAATCCGAGTTTTCGATCTTCTGGCCTTCTTCATCATAGGCTTCGCCTCTGTTGGCGATGAGGAACTTCTCCACGATCCTGCCCTTGAGCAGATGTTCCTCTGCGATGACATCGAGATCCTTCTGAGACACCTGTGAATACATGGCGCCTTCCGGATAGACGACGACAATCGGACCTTCGGCGCAGAGACCGAAACATCCTGTCATGATCGTCTGAACTTCATTCTCGATCTGCAGTTCCTTCAGCTTATCCTCGAGATGCGCCTTCAGCTTCATGGAATTATTGGAAAGACATCCCGTGCCGCCGCATATCAATACATGTGATCTTGCAATTTGCATGAGTTTCCCTCCTTAAGCCTGATTTTCCTGTTCGCCGGCAATCGTAAATTCCACGACCGGCTGTCCGTTCACGATGTGTTCCGCGATGACTCTCTTTGCCTTTTCAGGGGTCATATGCACATAGGTGGTCTTATTGCCGTCTTTGTCATACACGTCGACCATCGGCTCAAGAACACACATGCCCATACATCCCGTCATGCCGACGGAAACATCATTCAGATTTCTCGTATTAATCTCTTCGACAAAGGTATTCATCACCGGTCTGGCCCCTGCAGCGATTCCGCAGGTCGCCATGCCGACAACGATCCTTTCTCTCTCCGATTCTTCATTTCTCATATTCAGCCTGTCCAGGCTCTTCTGCCTGAGAGCGGCCAGTTCAGCTAATGATTTCATTTAATATACCTCCGAACAGATCTTTCGTCTGTTCCACGATCATTTCTTTGAGATAAGTAATAATGACCGGATCTTCGATCGGAACTTCCCCTATCTCTTTTCTGATATCCTCAGTCCGGAGCCTGAATTCCGCATCATCATTCTCAAGGATCAGATGAAATTCGATCTCAGGATGCCCCATAATGCACATCGTCACTGTATCCGCCACACTTCCCAGCGGTTTCCGGTCGATATGACTGATCTCATACACAGCTGTGACGACGGTCCCTTTTCCCGGTTCTGAATCGATGGAAAAGGAGCCTCCGGCCATTTCTGCCGACGCCTTGAAAAGGGGGATTCCGAGTCCGGCTTTCCGGGTCGTCCGGGTCGTATAAAACGGATCCGAGACTCTCCGGAGGGTCTCTGTATTCATGCCCTTCCCGTCATCCTTCACGGACAGAGTCAGAAGGTCCTTTTTCTTTTCCGCTCTGACCGTGACCTCCACATGAGAGGCGCCCGCTGTCAGCGAATTCTGCATTATGTCCATAAGATGAAGTGACAGATCTTTCATGGTTCCTAATTTTCCATGTATTTGTCACAAATGCTCTTTACATCATCCTGGATCAATTTGCCGTAAACTTCACCATTCACAATGGCGACCGGCGCGAGCCCGCACGCTCCGACACAGCGGCAGGCGTCGATGCTGAACATACCGTCCTTTGTTACTTCTCCCGCCTTTATGCCCAGAGTCTCCTCGAATTTTTCCAGAATCTTCGCGGATCCCTTGACATAACAGGCTGTACCGAGACAGACACTGACGGAGTACTTGCCCTTCGGCTGTGTGGTAAACTGAGCGTAAAATGAAACAACGCCATAGATCTCAGCCAGAGGAACATTCATCCCTTCTGAGATAATTTCCTGGACCTCGAGAGGGAGATATCCATAGTATTCCTGTACCTCATGAAGCACAGGAATCAGGGATCCCTTCGCGTCCTTGTACTTGTCAATGATGGCAATAATATCCTTTCGTTCCTTCTCACTGACATCCACTGTTCTGGCTTTAGCCATAAAACATACACCTCCAGTCCGCTTCCTGACAGGCTTTCGCAGGGCCTGCAGGGACACTTTCAAACGGGATTCAGGATGATCCCGTCACTCTGCAGCACAGAATCAGATCATCGCCGGCTTTTCCTCTCCAAGCTGATACCGGTCTGCTGAGCCTTTCAGCAGACCAATCAGACTGCCCGCGTCTGTGATCTTATCTTCTGTATCTATATAATTACGCCTCTCGGACATATCCCAGAGATAATGGGCGTCGGAATCCCTGAGAACAGGGTATTTCCCGAGTCCGGGGTAATTATCGAAAAACTGTTCCGCATCACACGCCGCAGACAACTCGATCAGTCCGGCTTCCAGATCCTCCGGAATTCCTCCCAGGTTGGAAAGAATACTGTAGGAATCTCTGTCGACATGAGCAGGGAAGGCCAGGCCCCCCAGTTCACGCGCCGTTCTGAATACTTCCTCGACCGTCATGTCACATGCTACGATCAGAAGCTGCTCCAGCCGGCCCTTTTCTTCGTCTTTACTGTCCAGGATCAACTCATCTCCGAAGATTTCAGGCCGGTTCTCCACCGGCGGAAGATGCTCCGCGACAATCTCTCCCATCCTGAGAGCGCTCTCCAGATCCGGAAACAGTGTCACGGTATGAACTTCCTCTATACTTTCGACCTCCAGTCCGGGGATCACCAGAACCTGCCGGCGCTTCCCGAGCTCCATGACCGCTTCCGCGTTATAACAGGCATTGTGATCGGTCACAGCAATGATATCCAGTCCCTTCAGCAGCGCCATATTGACAATGTTGTTGGGAGTCATATCATTGTCTCCACAGGGAGAAAGAGCTGTGTGGATATGAAGGTCATAATAATATTTCACTTTACACTCCCTCCTTCAGCGCATCGTGAATGCGCCAGGAGATTTCATAACTGCTGAGCTCTGTGGATAAAAGAGGAATCCCCTCCTGCTCCGCCTTTTCCAGTGTCGCCGGAGGCACTCCGATCCCTTCCGGGATGACGATACAGCCGATACCCGCCAGATCCGCGACAGCTATAATATTCGTATGTGTCAGGACGGTCATCCAGGCACAGTCCTGAGGCGCGCCGGCCATGACGTGACTGAGCAGGTCACAGCAGTAACCGGAGCGGATTTCTCTTTCCTCGTGATTTCCGGCAGTCAGTATGGTTCCTTTTATCATTTTTGAAAGCTCAGTCACATTCATTTGAGCCACCTCCCTGATGAATCCAGGACGATTCCCTTATAAAATCTTTCCTGACGGAGAATCTGATAAAGCGGTCTTCTGAAAAGGATCCTCCTTCTGAAAACACTGACCCGGCTGTGATCCAGGTAAAAAGCTCCGCGTCTGATTCTTTCATTTTTCAGACTCTGCATTTTCTTCGATCGTCGGAGGCATGACTCCCTCCAGTTCGAACATTTCGTTTGCGAGCTGCCTTACCCGTTCCCGGAGTTTGAACACGCAATCCGTAATCAAAGCGCTTCCCCGTACGATGTCCTCTGCAAGAGCTGCGCAGGATGGCGCGCCGCAGGCGCCGCAGTCGATGCCGGGCAGGCTTTCCCTGATCTCCCGCATCTTTTCCATCTTTTCAAAAGCCCTGACCATATCAGGATCCAGCTTATCCACCGGAATATGCTCCGGTCTTCTGTCCCACAGATAATCACGGCAGTCCACATCCAGGACAGGCAGTTCCCTGACTTTGTAGCGTCCGTTCTGTTCCGACCGCATGCCCTTCATGATGACCTGAGCGACATAAATATTTTTTACTGTGAGCGGACCGCCGAGGCATCCGCCTTTACAGGCGAGACACTCCATGAAGTCCACATCGTCGAATTTTCCGTCGGCATTATTGTCGATCGTTTCCAGAATCTCAACGACATCCCGGATTCCGTCGACGGCAATAAATTTATTGATATCCAGCGCCAGACTCTCTCCGCCCGGATTCGGCCAGCGAACTCCGTAGATACTGGCAGCTGCCAGATCTTCTTCCTCTTCGGGAGCGAGTTCCTTGATCGCGGCTCTGAGCGGAAGATAAATATCCTGAAAGGAAATGATCTCATCGATCGCGGATTTTTTCCCTTTCAGCGGAAAATATTTTGTTCCCATCTTTGCAGCGCAGGGCGAAATAAAAAAGATTCCGATCTCTTCCGGATTCAGTCCGGTATCGGCTTCCGCCTTTTTCCTGGCCATTTCCGCGGCCACTTCGACCGGCGCCTGAAGAGGCAGCAGGTGATCGATCAAATTTGGAAATTTGACCTGCACCAGTTTGACCACTGCCGGACACGCCGTGGAAATCACGGGCCTCGGGAGATCCTTTTTCTTCAGATACTGCCTCGTCGCATTGCTGACAGCCTCCGCTCCGTATGCGACCTCAACCACATCGTCAAAACCGATTCTCTTCAGAGCCGTCAGAATGCCGTTTCGTGTAGAGGCCGTCCGGAACTGACTGTACAAAGCCGGCGCCGGCAGAGCCACCCGATAACGATAATTTTTCAGATTCTCCAGCCTGTCCGTCAGCGCTTTCTTCGCGTTGTGCGTACAGGTCCGGATGCATTCTCCACAGTCGATGCAGCGCTCATTGAGTATGACGGCTTTGCCGTATCTGACCCTGATCGCCTGCGTCGGACAGTTTTTTATACAGTTTGTGCAGCCCCGGCACTTATCTCTGTCCAGCCGGACAGAGTGAAAGGTTTCTTCCGTCAGAAACTCTTCCGATATCTCTGACAGGATATCTCCACCTATCGTCATGATCTCGCCTCCCGGATCAGGTTCCTATGTAGAATCGCATCCTTACCTTCGTCCCTTCGCCGGGATGGGAATCGATCGTAAGTTCGTCTGCGTTATTTTTCATGTTCGGAAGTCCCATCCCCGCTCCGAAGCCCAGCATCTGGACCTCCTCCGTCGCGGTGGAATACCCTTCCTGCATCGCCAGTTCTATATCTTCGATCCCTTTTCCATGATCCTCGATCAGGATTTCAATCCTGTCCGGGTAGATATCCGTATAGGCCGTCCCTCCGCCGCCATGTATAAAGGCGTTGATCTCTGCCTCATACATCGCGACAGAAATGCGCTTGATCAAAACTGGCGACACTCCCAGCATCGTCAGGGTTTTCTTGACTTTGCTGGAAGCCTCTCCGGCCGACGCAAAATCATCTTTCGCGATCGCCGTTTCCATATGCATTCTATTGCTTTCTGCCAAAATGATAATTCCTTCCCAAAGGACCCTCTTCTCACCGACCTGAGAGGATCCCGCTTTCATACAGCTTTCCACATGCATCAAACATCGTACAACTGCTGCTCAGCACGGTCACTTCTCTGTCTTTTGCCAGATCCATCACCTGCTCCGGTATCTTTTTTCCCCGGACAAACAGGACCGCCGATGCGTTCATCATCTCTGCGGTTCTGATGACCTGAGGATTCATCAGACCAGTCACTATGAGACTGCCGTCGACAGTCCCGATCATGACTTCACTCATCAGATCTGCTGCTACAGCAAACTGAATGTCTTTGTCCCGGCAGACATCAGATTCAAAAAGAATCTCCGCCGATACGGTTTTCGCGATTTCATTGATGTTCATAACAAACTTCCTGATTCTCCTGCATCGTCGAGAGAAGTCCCGCGACTCCGCTTTTCCCATGCACTGTCTGAAAAATATGGTTTACGGGATGCGGCCTGCAGTCTGTTTCCTGCAGACAGACTGCAGGCTGTCTGCTCTCCCGTGAAATCACTCAATCAATTATTCTTGAAAGGACCCTGCGCCAGAAAGACAGCTCAACGCGTTCTTTCGTCTTCAGCTCATAAGTCCCGATCAGTTTTCCTTTTTTGTACAGCTTCAGCTGCCCTGCGTATTTCCCCTCATTGACAGGAGCTATAAAGCTTTCTTTCTGGAGTTTAAAGCTGTAATCGCTTTTTTTATAATCCGTTCCCGAGTCTGTTTTTTCGACACAGACTTTGATGTCCGACACCGGTACGACCGGCACCGTCTTTTCACTTCCTTTTTCTACTTTGCATTCGCCGACTTCCTCTCCGGAAGGAAGGAAGGTCTTCATCTTATAGTTCTGGAAGCCCCAGTCCAGCAGCCGGATCGCATCGTGATATCTCATATCGTTTTCCGAATGGAGGGTCACACAGATCAGATCCAGATCCTTTCTTTCGGCTTCTTCTACCAGGCAGCCCTGCGCGGCGTTCGTATAACCGGTCTTGATGCCCTTGGCTCCTTCGTATTTATAGCTTCTCTCTTCGCCGTCAATCTCCAGCTTGCTTTTTTTATAAAGCATGTAGTTGGAATTCTTTACTTTACGTTCCCCGCTCATATTGGTGGGCGGAATCGTATATTTGACAGTCGAAACGACCCTGGCAAACTTCGGATTTTTCATCGCTTCCCTGCCCATCACTGCCAGATCGTGCGCCGTCGTCACATGATTCTCGTCCGGGAGTCCGTTGGGATTCTCAAAATGCGTGCCGGTGCAACCCATTTCCTCCGCCCGCTCATTCATCAGATCTGCAAATTCATCTACACTGCCCGAGACAGCTTCTGCCAGAACGACAGCCATCTCATTGGCCGAGTGGAGCAAAAGTCCGTAAACCAGCTGTTCCACCGTAAAGACTTCACCTGCCTGACAGTCGAGATTGGCCCCTTCCAGGACCACGTCCGCAGCCCTCCGGCTCACTGTAACCTCATCTTCATAATCCAGGTTTTCAATCGCCAGAAGAGCCGTCATGATCTTGGTGGTACTGGCCGGATACTGTTCCGCGTCCATATTCTTCTCATAAAGGATCTCCCCTGTATCCGCATTCATCAGGACGGCGCTGTCGGCTTCCAGTTCCGGGACCCGCGACACAGTCGCGAAGGAAGACGTCCCTCCGGAAAAGGACAGGATGAGAATCAGGACGGTAATGATCGATATAATTCTTTTTTTCAAAATTGAATACCTTTCCGTGCAGAGTCCCTGCTCTGTTGTTTTCTACCGAAAATAACGGCTGATAAAATCGATGCCGGACCACATCAGCTGACAACCCCGGACATCCGTCAATGAAATCCTGCGCTGAAGCCCTCTGCGGACTTTTCAGAGAGCTGCAGCCTCCCCCGCCTTTCCTCAGAAGGAAAAGCGGCGCGCATTTCCGCAGTAAACCGCGATTTCAGTATTTTATCACTATCCAGGAGATCCTGCAATCGCACTTTAGTGCGACAAAGTATCCGGAAAGCCATCGGCTGCAGTTTCCCGCCAGGCCAGGACCAATAGAAAAAAAGATGGAGCAGATCTAACCTTTCAACTAAAGTGTATCATCAATTTAGTGGTTAGTTAAAATTAATTTATTGATAAATGAAAACTCCTTGTTGCTATCGATCCCGAAGGATAGTATAATGGGTCCGTATATCTTCGTTAATATTATAACATCAATTGATTATATTGTGCGGCTCGTCCGTGTTTAAATAACAAGACAATGTTACCATTCACCGGCGGCCATGATCGAACAGAAATCATTCCGTCCGGAATGGAGTCCTGAAGGAAGCTCCGTTCCGGACAGAGTATTTCATTTCCCGGCCGGTTCGCAGAACAGTAACAGAAGGATCTCACACCATCAGCACGCACAACAGGAGGTTATATGGATAGAGTCTTTAACTTTTCAGCCGGTCCGTCCGCGATGCCGCTGGAGGTCCTTGAAGAAGCAAAGACAGATCTGACCAACTACAAAGGCTGCGGCATGTCTGTCATGGAAATGAGCCATCGTTCCCGGGATTTTCAGGAGATCATCGACGCAGCGGAAGCAGATCTGAGAGATCTCATGGGGATCCCTGACAATTATAAAGTTCTTTTTCTGCAGGGAGGCGGCACCTTACAGTTTTCCATGGTCCCGGTCAATCTGCTCCGCAGGACGAAAAAAGCCGATTACATTCTCACCGGCACATGGGCGAAAAAAGCCTGTACAGAAGCTCAGAAATTCGGAGACATCCGGGTCGCCGCTTCATCCGAAGACGACCACTTCCGTTTCGTCCCGAAGCTGACAGCCGGTGATTTCCGCAGCGACGCGGATTATATATATATCACGACCAATAATACGATCTACGGCACCAGATACAACTATATCCCTGATACAGGCGGGATTGTCCTGGCTGCGGACCAGTCCTCCAACTTCCTCTCGGAAGTATACAATGTAAACGACTTTGGTCTCATCTATGCCGGAGCTCAGAAAAACGTCGGTCCTGCCGGTGTCACGATCGTGATCATTCGCGAAGACCTGCTGGGGCACGCCCCGTCCGGGACTCCGCTCTATCTCGATTATAAAATCCATGCGGATAAAGGGTCCATGTATAATACTCCGCCGTGCTTCTCGATCTACATGGCGGGGCTGACCTTCAAATGGCTGAAGCGGAACGGAGGCATCAAAGCTGTGGAACAGCGCAATATCGAGCAGTCTGAGAGACTGTACTCGGTGATTGACAACAGCGCGCTTTTCAGCTGTCCCGTCGTTAAAGAGGACCGTTCCCGCATGAATGTGGTCTTCTCAAGCGGCAGTGAAGAGACCGACGCGGCTTTCGTCGCGGAAGCAAAAGATGCGGGGCTGGTCAATCTGAAAGGCCATCGTTCTGTCGGCGGCATGCGCGCCAGTATCTTCAACGCCATGCCTGACGAAGGCGTCGACGCCCTCATCTCCTTTATGAAATCCTTCGAAAGGAAGAATTCAAAATAATCAATCATAGTACAGGGAAGGAAAACAACTCAAATCATGTATAATATCGCTACACTGAATAAGATATCACCGAACGGTCTGAGTCTCCTGACAGAGGATTACAGGATCATCTCCGATGTCAGCAGCGCCGATGGTATCGTCGTCCGCAGTCAGAATATGAAGGATATGACCTTCTCCGACAATCTCCTCGGCATCGCCCGGGCCGGCGTCGGCGTGAACAATATCGATATTGCTGCCTGCGCTGAAAAAGGCATCGTCGTATTCAATACGCCGGGCGCCAACGCCAATGCAGTAAAAGAACTGGTTTTCGGCGGGATGATCGCCGCCTCCAGAAATATCATCTCCGCTTCTGAATGGGTCAGAAAGCTGGAGTCAGGCGAAGTGACCATCGCAAAGCAGGTCGAAAACGGCAAAAGCCAGTTCAAAGGCAAGGAACTCAAAGGTAAGACACTCGGCGTCATCGGGCTCGGAAGTATCGGCGGGCCAGTTGCGAACGCAGCCGTTCGTCTCGGCATGAAGGTCATCGGTTATGACGCCTATCTCTCCGTCCGCAACGCCCTGAATCTGTCCCACAGCATCCGGATCGTCACGGATCTGAAGGAAATGCTGCCGGAAGTCGACTTCCTCACGGTCCATGTCCACGCCAATAAAGAAACCAACGGCATGATCAATGAAGAAACCTTCAACGAGCTGAAATCAGGCTGTGTTCTCATCAACTACGCTCGCGGCTCGATCGTCGACTTTCCTTCTCTGAAAAAAGCCCTGGAATACGGCATCGTATCCAAATACGTCTGTGATTTTCCAGACGAGGATGTCCTGACCCTGAATAATACGATCATCACGCCGCATATCGGAGCCTCTACTGACGACGCGGAGGACAACTGCGCCGAAATGGCGGTCACACAGCTGATGGACTACATCGAACACGGAAACATCAAAAATTCCGTCAACTTCCCTTCCATTGACATGGGATGCTGCAAGTCCGAGAGCAGAATCGCCATCATGCACAGAAATATTCCGCAGATGATCGGACAGATCACCAATACCATCACTGCTCATAACATCAGCGACCTGACCAACAGAAGCCGTGAAGGATTTGCCTATACCATGCTGGATCTGGACTCCAAGATCTCCCAGGAAACGATCGACGCTCTTCTGAACATCGGCGGCGTGATCCGTGTCAGGATCATCAAGGCCTGATGCGGCGGCCAGTCAGCTTTACAAAAAAACACAATGCCGGATCTCCTGATTTCAGGTGTTCCGGCATTTTTTCTTCTTAATTTCTTTTTTCTGCTCCGCAGATCCGCCTGGTTCCGGTCCGGCAGGAACCGCCTGTCACTTCGGACGTCTGTCGCTTCGGGCCGGCCGTCACAGAACACCATTCCAAACCGGTGTGATCATCCCTGCTTCTGACCGGCGGACAACTCCTTTATGAGATCCCGGATCCTTCTGAGACCCTCCAGAATACTGTCGATATCCGAGGCGTAAGCGATGCGGATGAACCCATCCATTCCGAAAGCCGATCCCGGAGCGACCGCAACGTGCTTCTCATTCAGGAGCTTCATCGTAAACGCCTTTGAATAAGGTCCTGCAGCGGCTTCCTGAGACTCCAATGCGTCTTTTACGCATGAAATATCGATGAAGAGGTAAAACGCTCCCTTCGGCTCAATAAACGGCGCCTCCGGCAGTTCCTTCCGCAGAAAGGCAGACGCTGTCTCCATGCGCTTTCTGTATTCCGAAACCATCATCTCCGTATAATCGCCGCAGAGATCCAGCGCTGCGGCGCCGGCCCACTGGGAAACCATGGAAGGATGAGAGGTAATGTGCCCCTGAATGGCGCCGATCGCCTTTGCAATCCCTGCTTCCGTCGCCGTATAACCGATTCTCCAGCCGGTCATCGGAACCGATTTGGACAGACCGTTGATCAGAATGGTCAGATCCCTGGCTTCCGGAATCGAGGCCATGCTGACGAACTCATCCGCAAAACAGATCCTCTCATAGACCTCATCGGCCATGATGTAGATCCCTCTGGCAACACATTCTGCAGCCAGCGACTCCAGTTCCCGGCGCGTATGTACCGTGCCGAGAGGATTGGACGGGTTGCAGAGAATGACCATTCTGGTTTTCGGAGTCGCGCAGGCCGCGATATCCTCTCCTGTCAGTTTGAAGTCATTCTCCCTCTTCGTTTCGACAAAGACAGGCCTGCCTCCGCAGATCTTTACGATTTCCGGATAACTTACCCAATATGGCGCCGGTATCAGAACTTCATCCCCCGGATTCAGCAGGGCGATACAGGCGTTGGTGATACACTGCTTGGCGCCATTGGAAATGACAATCTGGTCAGGCGTATAATCGACCCCGTTTTCACGGCTCAGCTTGCGGCAGACGGCTTCTCTCAGTTCCATCAGTCCCGGCGCTTTATCATAACGAAGTCTGTTCTCTGCAATCGCCTGAATGCCCCCCATTTTCGCATCGGAAGGGGTGTTGAAATCCGGTTCCCCCACACTGAGATTGATAATCTCTTCTCCATTCTGTCTCATTTCAAAGACACGGGCATTGATTTCCAAAGTCCCGGAAGGGACCATATTCTGTACAATTTCTGAAAGCATATTCATGATCTCTTTCTATCTCACAGTCAGGGAAACGCGGATTTCCCCCCGCCGGAACACCCCGGACAGCCTGAAAACCTTCCTTTTCCCACCGCCATAAAAAAGCGGATTTTCAGTAACGTTCTTCTCCCCTTCCGAACCAGGAAGCGTTGATGACCATTCCGACCACCAGGATGTATCCCAGCCAGTAGAACCAGAGCAGGAGCGCGATGATCGCCGCCAGACTGCCATATACCAGATTCAGATGTGAAAAATACTGGAAATAAATATAGTACAGAATGGTGGCGACGAGGATTCCGGCCGCCGCAAACAGGCTCCCGGGAAGAACCTCCTTCAGACTCAGCGTCTCATTGGGAGTCAGCATATAATTAAAGGCCAGGAAAAGCCAGTATGCAAACAGCATAAAAGGCCAGCGCAGGATCGAGGTCAGGAGACTGAATCCGATCTCTTCAGAGCCTCCCAGCACCTGATTGGCCATATTGATCAGCATATTCCCGTATACGAGAGCCAGAAGGCTCACCATAACCAGGATAATCAGCATGATCAGTGTCAGGATCGCCCGGAAACGGGCTTTAAAATACCCGATAAAGCCGTTCTCTCCACTGCATTGATAGGTGTAATTCGACATGCGGATCATGGAAAACTCGATCTTGGAGGACGACCAGAGGGCGACGATGAGAAAAATCAGGCTGATCCCTCCTGTATTCACCCCCTGAAGAGCGCTGAAAATACTGCTCACCAGCGCGTTGTCGCCAAACGCGTCCAGAAGCCGGTCATAAAGCGCTCTCGCCGGTCCGATCTGATTGACGATCTGAAGAAGGAGCGTGAGCACAGGCACGATCGCAAAGATAAAGTAGAGGCCCAGTTCAGCCGCTGTTCCCTGGTAATAGGGATCCTGCATGCGCCGGAAGGTCTTAAGCCCTGTGGTTAAGATTTTTTTTCCCAAACTCATTTTTTCAGAAGCTGCCGTGAGCTGATCACTGTTTTTCTTCGATAATTTCATTTCCGTATACAGATAATTTTTCTCCCAGTGCTGCCAGCGCTCTGGCGCGGTGACTCATGCTGTTTTTGGCTTCCTCACTGAGCTGCGCAAAGGTTTCATCATATCCATCCGGCAGAAAAAGCGGGTCATACCCGAATCCGCCGTTTCCCACAGGCTCCCTCAGCATCCGTCCCGGACATTCTCCCCTGGCGGTAATCACATCGCCATTACTGAAGCAGACGGTGACAGCGCTTACGAAACGGGCCTGCCGCTCCTCATCCGGAATATCCTTCATCAGCTCCAGCAGCTTGAGATTATTGGATTCGTCCGTCGCATCCTCTCCGGAAAAACGCGCGGAATAGACGCCGGGAGCTCCGTCCAGAGCTCTGACCTCAAGGCCGGAGTCATCCGCGATCGCGCTGCAGCCGGTGGCCTTCATGATCGCTTCCGCCTTGATGAAGGAGTTTTCCTCAAAGGTACTCCCCGTCTCCTCCACATCCAGTTCATCGACGCCAGCTTCTTTTTTCGATAGTATTCTGACACCGAAGGCTTCGGTGATTTCTTTTATTTCTCTGAGTTTATTGACATTCCCGGTAGCGGCCACCAGGGTCATCCCCTTTAATTCCATAGAGGGATCCTCCATTTCGAACTCACTGACAGTTCCGGCAGCGGTCTCTGAGTTCTGAAAAATCAGCGTTCTGCAGAGAGAAATCGGTTTCTTCTCTGCCCGCGGACGTTTCTTCTGAGACCGGAGATACTGCAGAAACAGATTCTTTCCTACCTATTCTATCAGTTTTATGCATTGTCATCAATTGCCTTTTACTGACAGGAAAACGGCGCGTTTTCCTGAACTGTTCAGTGATTGGCCAGTAGCAAAAGGAAAGGATCCTGCCCGGAATGGAGTCCTGAAGGAAGCGACTTTCGAGCCATTTTGACAAAAGGTCACAGACCCAAGCGGTAAAATGGATTATGAGACCGCAGAATTTTCACGGGGTATCCAAATCC
>JAEIGA010005281.1_pt1 | contig 19795 bp, 18 predicted proteins | sample 9270691 | NCBI WGS metagenome assembly JAEIGA01 (sample SAMN17057246, study PRJNA624740) | gut metagenome | biome: biome; isolation source: fecal sample | host: Bos grunniens | place: China: Xizang | collected 2019 | reverse complement strand
GTAGAAAAGGGTAGCGGTGAAGCACAAAAGAAAATGGAAGAAATTGCTTCTTCAATTTCTAATATGACTGTAAAAGTGTTACCAAAAGTTTACCCACAAGGTGGCGAAAAAGTTCTTGTGTATAATACAACTGGTAAAGTTGTAGGTGCAGGAATGTTACCTATAGATGTTGGGTGCGTTGTAGTTAACTGCTCAACAATGGCTAATATTGGTAAATACATTTTAACAGGTATGCCTTTAGTTGAAAGATGCATCACAGTAGACGGTGCTTGTGTTAAAGAACCTAAAGTTGTTGTAGCACCTGTTGGTACAGCATTAAAAGAAGTATTTGACTTCTGTGGGGGCTTTAAAGAAGAACCATTTGCAGTTCTTTATGGTGGCCCTATGATGGGTGTTGCAGTGCCAGATTTATCGGCACCTGTTTTAAAACAGACAAATGCCGTTCTTGCACTCACTAAAAAAGAAGCAAGTACTCCAAAAGAAACAAACTGTATTCGTTGTGGTGCTTGTGTTACAAATTGTCCGTTTGGCATAACTCCACCAGCTATTGCTAAAGCATATAAAAATAAAGATGTTGATGCAATGGTTAAGGCTGGTGCAGAACTTTGCATGGAATGTGGTTGTTGCTCATACAACTGTCCTGCAAACAGACCACTCGTTCAAACTAACAGATTAGCAAAAGTTTTAATTAAAGAAACAAAAGAAAAGGAGGCAAATAAATAATGGAAAACAAACTTCATATTTCTATGTCTCCACATATACACAGTAAAACTTCAACACAAAGAATAATGCTTGACGTGTTAATTTCACTTTTACCTGCAACTATTGCTGGTGTTGTAATTTTTGGTCTCGAGGCTTTATTAGTAATTGCAGTTTGTGTTGCAGTTTCAGTTCTTTCTGAATTTGTTTTTAACAAAATAGTTAAAAAACCACTTACTATTGGTGATTTAAGTGCAGCAGTAACAGGTTTACTTTTAGCACTCAACTTACCAGCTAATATTCCTCTCTGGCAAGCAGCCGTTGGTTCACTCTTTGCAATTGTTATTGTAAAATGTATTTTTGGTGGTCTTGGTAGAAACGTTGTTAACCCTGCAATTACAGGTAGAGTGTTTATGCTTATCGCATTCACTTCAATGACAACAGCAGCATTCCCAGTTGACTCAACTGCTGGTGCTACTCCACTTGCTGAAATTGCAAATGGTAGCGAAGTAGTTTTAACCGATTTACTTTTAGGTAACGTTGGTGGTTCAATTGGTGAAACTTGTAAAGTAGCACTTCTTATTGGTGGTGTTTATCTCTTAGTAAGAAGAGTTATTACATGGCACATTCCAGTTGCATTTATAGCAACAACATTTATTTTCACTTTAGCAGTTCACGAATTTGACTTTATGTTAGCATTAAGTCTTGTTCTTTCTGGTGGTCTCATTTTAGGTGCTATCTTTATGGCAACTGATTATGTTACATCACCAACAACTCCACTCGGTAAACTTATTTTTGGTATCGGTGCAGGTTTAATTACAGTATTGATTCGTGAATGGGGTATTTATCCAGAAGGCGTTTCATTCGCTATACTTATTATGAATATCCTTAATCCATATATCGATATGTTAACTGCTCGTAAAATGTTTGGGGGTGCGAAGAAATGAAACATTTTAAAAGTGTAATTGCTTTAACAGCAATTTGTGCTGTTATTTCAATTCTTCTCGCAATAACCAATTTAATTACGGGTCCAATTATTGAGAAAAATGCTTCTGCAGCAGCAAACGAAGCACTTTTAGTAGTTTACCCAGACGGTGGCGATTTCACACAAGTTGACATTTCAACTTTCGAACTTCCTGCAACTGTTACAGATGCATATCAAGCAAGTAACGGTGGTTACGTTATAAAACTTCTTACAAATGGTTATAAAGCAGATATGGTTCTTATGTGTGGTATCGATGGAGCTGGTACAGTTACTGGCGCTACCTGCCTTTCAAGTGGTGAAACTTTAGGTTACGAAAAGACCTATGGTGACAACTTAAAAGGTAAGACAGTAGCAGATATCGATGCAGTTGAAACTATTTCAGGTGCAACAATGACAACTTCAGGCTACAAAAATGCAGTTAAAGATGCGCTTAATGCTACAATCATTCTCGGTGGTGGCACAGTAGATATTCGTTCTGAAGAAGAAATTCTTAACGACAATCTTTCTGAAGCATTACCAGCAGCAGAAGGTAAATTTGTTTCTTGGTTTATGGCTGAAGCTTTAGAAAACGTTACAGCAGTTTACGAAGCAGAAAACGGTGCAGGTTACGTACTCGTTTCTGGCGAAGAGTTTATTGCAGTAGATAAAACAGGTGCAGTTCTCACAACTGTTGCAGACGACGTTAAAGCTACTATGGAATCAAATGCACAGTTAATTCTTAATTCTTCACTTACTGAAATTGATATTACAGGCTACAGTAATATGCCTTCACAAGTTAAAAAGGTTTATAAAACTGCAAGTGGTAACTATGTATTTGAATTAGGTGCAAACGGCTTTGGTATTAATGGTGACCATTATTATAATCCATCTGGTAAACAAATCGAAATCAAAGCTTCTGCAACAAAAGATGGTAAAATTATTGCAGTTCTTACAACTGCTCAATATGAAACTGACAATATCGGTTCTGCTTGCGCAGACGCTTCATTCTATTCACAATTCAATGGCAAAACAGAAGCAGATTATAGCGATATTGAAGCAATTTCTGGTGCTACAATCACAACAAATGGTTATAAAACTGCTATCGCAAAAGTATTTGAAGCAGTAAAAATTTTGGAAGGGGTGGCTTGAGAATTATGAAAAAGACAAATTACTGGAAAATCTTAATTACAGGCCTCCTCAAAGAAAACCCTGTATTCGTTCTTATTTTAGGTACTTGTCCAACACTTGCTATGTCAAACTCAGTAACAAGCGCTGTTGGTATGGGTCTTGCAGCAACAGCAGTTTTACTCTGTTCAAATGCTGTTATCTCATTACTTCGTAAAGTAATTCCAGATTCAGTTCGTATTCCATGCTATATAGTTGTTATTGCAGGTTTCGTTACTTTAGTAGAAATGTTTATTCACGCATTTTTACCTGAACTTTACAAGAGTCTTGGTGTGTTCCTTGCTCTTATTACAGTTAACTGTATTATTTTAGGCCGTGCAGAAATGTTCGCTGGTAAAAATACAGTTGGCAAATCAATTTTAGATGGTATCGGTATGGGTCTCGGCTTTACTTTAGCACTTCTTGCTATGGCAACTGTTCGTGAAGTTTTCGGTGCAGGTACTTTTGCTGGTATCGAAATTCCATTTATGATTGACCACAAAATTGAAATTCTTGTTAAAGCACCAGGTGGCTTAATGGTTTATGGTCTCTTAATTGCTCTTGTAAACGTAATTACAAAAGGTAAAGCAATAAAGAAAAAAGAATTCAATTGTGCTGGTTGCCCATCTGCTGGTGTTTGCCATGGTGGTTGTAAAGCAAATGAAGTTAAGGAGGGTGAATAATTATGTTTAAAACATTAATAGTTATATTATTATCAGCAGTTTTAGTTAATAACTACGTTTTAAGACAATTTCTTGGTATTTGCCCATTCTTAGGTGTTTCTAAAAAACTCAATCAAGCGGTTGGTATGGGTGTTGCAGTTACATTCGTTATGTTACTCGCAACTGCAGTAACCTGGCCAATTCAGACTTTTGTTCTTAATAATTTAGGTCTCGGCTATATGCAGACAATAGTGTTCATTTTAGTTATTGCTGCATTAGTTCAGTTTGTTGAAATTTTCTTAAAGAAGTTTATTCCATCACTTCATAAGAGTCTTGGTGTTTATTTACCACTTATTACAACAAACTGTGCAGTTTTAGGTGTTACTATCAACAACATTAATGATGGTTACAATTTTGTCGAATCAATGGTAAGTGCTTTAGGTTGCGGTCTTGGTTTTATGCTTGCAATGGTTCTCTTCTCAGGTGTTCGTTCAAGAATTGACGAAAGCGATATTCCTGAACACTTTAAAGGACTTCCTGCAACTTTAATCGCAGCATCATTCCTTTCACTTGCTTTCTTCGGATTCGAAGGTATTGTTGAAAATTTATTTAAATAAGGTGGTGAGTGTAGAATGGATATGACAATGGATATAATGCCAATTTTAATTGCGTTAGGTGTAGTTGCTGGTGTAGGTCTTGTTTTAGGTATCGTTTTAGCACTCGCATCAAAGTTCTTTGCAGTTGACGAAGATGAAAAAGTAAAACTCGTTCGTGAAGCACTCCCTGGTGCTAACTGCGGTGCTTGTGGCTACACAGGTTGTGACGGTTACGCTGAAGCAGTAGCAAAAGGTGAGGCAGAACCAAACCTTTGTATTCCTGGTGGTTCTTCTACTGCAGCACAACTTTCAATTATCTTAGGTGTTAAAATTCAAGAACTTGAACCAAAAGTTGCTTTTGTAGCTTGTGGTGGTGACTGTGAAGCAGCAAAATCAAATGTAATTTACGATGGTATCAAATCTTGTAAAGCAGCATCTATGGTTTATGGTGGTCCTTTTGATTGTGCTTATAGTTGCGTAGGTTGTGGCGACTGTGCGACAGCTTGCCCAGTTGATGCAATTTGTGTTCACGACGGTCTTGCTCACATAGACCCAAGAGTGTGCGTAGGTTGTGGTAAATGTGTGGGTACTTGCCCTAAACACATTATTAAATTACTTCCAAAAGACACAAAAACAGCTGTTATGTGTAGCAACGTTCAAAAAGGTGCTCTTGCACGTACAAATTGTAAAAATGCTTGTATCGGTTGTAAAAAGTGTGAACTTAACTGCCCTGAAAAAGCAATTAAGGTTATCGATAACCTTGCAACTATTGATTATGACAAATGTACTGGTTGTCGTTTGTGCGAAGAGAACTGTCCTACAAAGTGCTTAAAACCAATTGACTTTGCTAATAATAAGATTGGTTAATATGAGTAATAAGAAAAAGTTAAGAAATGATATAATCCTTGCCGTTATTGTTATTGCAATAGCGGCAATAGGATTACTTTTATTAAATGTTTTAAAAACCGAAGGGGACTTTGCAGTCGTAAAAATAGACGGTAAAGAAACTGCTCGTTACCCACTTCCAGTAAATACAGAAGTAGTTATTGAAACAGGTGACAACGGTAAAAACACTTTGGTTATTGAAGAAAATAAAGTCTTTATGAAAGACGCTAATTGTCCCGATAAAATATGTGAAGGGCACAGTAAAATTTCATTTAAAGGCGAAACAATTGTGTGTCTTCCACACAAAGTTGTAATAGAAATTGTTGCAGAAGATTCAGAAAATGAATTAGATGTAGTAATTTAAATTCGGAGAAATTATGAGAAGCAAAACAAGAAAAATAGCACTTTTAGGTGTTTTAACTTCAGTAGCGCTTGTGCTTTCTTACTTAGAAGTAATGCTACCACCAATATCTACTGCTGTTCCAGGAATTAAAATGGGACTACCGAATATTATAATTATTTTTATGCTTTATAAATTTGGGTTAAAAGAAGCAGTAACAGTTTCACTTATAAGAGTTTTTATTGTCGCACTGTTATTTGGTAATATTATGACGTTAGCTTATAGTGTGGCAGGGGCTGTTTTAAGTCTTGGCTTAATGACTCTTTTTAAGAGAATTAACTTGTTTTCACAAATTGGTGTAAGTATTATTGGTGGTATTTCTCATAATCTCGGGCAAATTTTGGTTGCAATTTTCTTGTTTGATACAATACAAATAGGGTATTATATGATAGTTCTTTCAGTTACCGGTACAATTGCGGGTGTCTTAATTGGAATTATCAGTTCAATACTTGTAAAAAAATTGGAAAAAGTTGTATGATTTTTTTAAAGTTATTAAAAATTTGTTTAATTTTTAACAATCCTATTGACAAACATTAGAAAATTTGTAATAATCGCTTTAAGAGTGAAAACTCTTTTGCAAGAAAAAATAAAAATAAAGGAGAAGAAAATCATGAAAAAGATTCTCAGTCTTGCACTTGTATTAGTAATGGTATTATCAGTTGCAGCTTTAGTTGGTTGCTCAGGTGACAAAGCACCTTCAGGCGACGACGCTGCTACACTCAAATTCGGTTTAGGTGTTGTTGCTAACTACGGTGAAGCAAAAGATGCTGACGGCGAAACAAACGGCCAAGGCGAAATCAACACAACTGCAGTTGCAGTTCTTCTTGATGCTGAAGGCAAAATCGTTTCTATCGACCTTGACACAGCTCAAATCAAAACTGGTTGGACTTCAGAAGGTAAAGTTGTTGCTGTTGAAGACTTAAGAACTAAGTATGACAAAGGCACAGATTACAACATGGCTACTTTTGGCAAAGATATGGACAAAAATGGCGATGGTAAAGTTTTAGAGTGGAACGAACAAGCTGATGCATTTATGGCTACAGCTAAAGGTAAAACAGTTGCAGAAGTTAAAGCTTTAATGGCTGAAGATGGTTATGCAACAGGTGACCTTGCAACAGCTGGTTGCACAATCCACGTAACAGATTTCGTTACAGCTCTTGAAAAAGCTGTTAACTCAGCTGCTGATTCAAAAGCTACAGCAAATGACAAACTTGCAGTTGCTCTTGTTGCATCAAACTCATATTCAAATAAAGATGCATCTGCTGAAGGTGACGGTCTTGCTCAAATCGACACAACAGTTGCTGCTGTTGTTACAGATGCAGAAGGTAAAGTTGTAGTTGCAAAAACAGACTGTACTCAAGGCAAATCAACATTTGATGTTGCTGGTAAATCAACACTTGATACTACTACAGAAATCAAAACAAAACTTGAACTCGGCGACAATTACAATATGGCAGCATATGGTAAAAAACACGACGGTTCAGAAGGCAAACCATTAGAATGGTATGCACAAGCTGCTGCATTTGATGCTGCTCTTGTTGGCAAAACAGCAACTGAATTCGCTGGCTTCGCTGGTGATGACGGTTACGCAATTGGCGACGTTGCAACTGCTGGTTGCACAATGGCTATTGGCGATATGATTGCTGCTGCTACTGCTGCTACAAAATAAGTTTTAAACAACTAATTTTAGGGGGATGTTGTTTCTTTGCAACATCCCTTGTTTTATGAGTATGAAGAGAAAATCGTTTTCACTTATTTTAAGTTTAGTATTACTTGTTTCACAAATTTCTTTGTTTTCTGCCTGTGATTCACGAACAGAAAAACAGAAATTTTCAGAGTATTACTTTGATTATTTCGATACTGTCACAACAATTACAGGTTACACTGAAACAGAGGAAGAATTTAAAAATATTTGTGAAGAAATAAAAGTAGAGTTAAATGAATATCATAAACTTTATAACATTTATTTAAGATACGACGGAATGAATAATTTGCGTGTTATAAATGATGTAACCGATGGGAAGCATAGTGTTGTAAAGGTAGATAAAAAAATTATTGATTTATTGCTTTATTCTAAAGAGATGTATACACTCACAAACGGCAAAATAAACGTTGCTATGGGTAGTGTGCTCTCAATATGGCATAAATATCGTAATTGGGGGTTAGATGACCCAGCAAATGCTGAGTTGCCACCAAAAGAAAAATTAGAAGAAGCAATGAAGCACACCGATTTTAATAAAATAGAAATTAACGAAGAAAATAATACTGTTTTTCTTTCTGACCCAGAAATGACACTCGATGTTGGTGCAATTGCAAAAGGGTATGCAGTAGAAAGAATTGCGGAATATTTAATAAATAAAGGCGTTACTGACTTTCTTCTTAATATTGGTGGTAACGTTCGCACTATTGGTATGGGTAAAGATAACGAACCGTGGAAGGTTGGTATTGAAAACCCAAACATCGAAAAACAAGAAGAAATTCCACATATAGAATATCTTAAACTTTCAGATATGTCGCTTGTAACAAGTGGTTGTTATCAACGTTTTTACGAAGTAAATGGTAAAAATTATCACCACATTATTGACCCTGAAACTTTGATGCCTGGTGACAGATATTTATCTGTTTCAGTTTTAACAAAAGATTCAGGTCTCGGTGATGCTCTTTCAACTTCTCTTTTCTTAATGAGTGTTGAAGAAGGTAAAAAAATAGTTGATTCTTTAGAAAACGTTGAAGTTATGTGGGTAATGCCAGATGGTGAACAAATTTACACCGACGGATTTAAAAATTATACTTTTGAGTATAAAATATAAATAAAAAAACAAAAGGAGTTTTTAAAATGAGTAAAAAAGTTATTATGTCAATCGTTGCAGTTGCATTAGTTGTTGCAATTAGTGTTATTGCTGTTGGTTGTGGCGCAGGCGCTCCAAAAATGGAATTTACTGACACAGCAGACGTTATCAACAAGGTTGTTGACACTTATGCAGAAGATAACAAATTCTTTGCAATTGGTGGCGATATCAACACACCAGTTGACGGTAAAGCTGGTTTAATGGCTATGTCAGACACAGAAACAATCAACAGTATGCTTCACACAAATGATGAATTATTGAGTGAAGTTGATGAAGTTGCTTCTTTCGTTCACGCTATGAATGCTAACACATTCACAAGTGGTGCTTTCAAACTTAAGAGTGCTGGTAATGCTGAAACTTTTGCAACATCTCTTAAAGACAGTGTTTTAGCAACACAATGGATGTGCGGTTTCCCAGAAAAAATCGTTATCTTTAATGTTAATGGTGGCGATTACGTAGTTTACGCTATCGGTAACGGTGATGCAGTAGATTACTTCAAAACACAACTTACAACTGTTATGGGTGAAAGCGCAGTAGTTGTAACTGACGAAGCAATTGCTTAATTCTTATAAAAATTAAATACACTTTGGACAGGAGTTTAAAAAATGCTTTTTTCGAGCGTCCCGTTTTTATATTATTTTCTGCCAAGTGTACTGATACTTTACTTTTTAGCTCCCAAAAAACTTAAGAACACAGTTCTCTTAATAAGCAGTCTTGTGTTTTATGGTTGGGGAGAGCCTAAATATGTAATTATGATGGTAGCCTCAATTATAATCGGTTTTGTTTCCGGTTTATTAATTGAGGCTACAAATGAAAAATCTAAAAAGAAATTGATATTAACAATTAATGTCATTATCAATTTAGGTTTTTTAGGCTTCTTTAAATATTCTAATTTCTTTATAGAAAACTTTAATAATATAACAGGTCTTTCTTTAAAGTTATTAAATGTTGCACTTCCAATTGGTATCAGTTTTTACACTTTCCAGATTTTAAGTTATGCAGTAGATGTTTATCGTGGCACTACAAAAGCGCAAAAAAATATAATATCGCTCGCAACTTATATTACAATGTTCCCACAACTTATTGCAGGTCCTATTGTAAGATATACCGATGTTGTCGATTCATTAGATGAAAGAACAATAAACTTTGAAAAAATAAGCTATGGTTTAAGACGATTTATAATAGGTCTTTCCAAAAAAGTGCTTCTTGCAAATGCTTTAGGTGAACTTTGTGTTACTTTTAAAGCGTCAGATGATAAATCAATTTTATTTTACTGGCTTTATGCTGTAGCTTTTTGTTTACAGGTTTATTTTGACTTTTCTGGTTATTCAGATATGGCAATTGGTCTTGGTAAAATCTTAGGTTTTGAATTTATGGAAAACTTCAATTTCCCATTTATTTCAAAAAGCGTTGCTGAATTCTGGAGAAGATGGCATATTTCTCTCGGGTCTTGGTTTAGAGACTATGTCTACATTCCTTTAGGTGGTAACAGAGTAAAAAAATCTAAATGGATTTTCAATATACTCGTAGTGTGGTTCTTGACAGGTTTCTGGCACGGTGCAGCATGGAACTTCATTATATGGGGCTTATATTTCGTTATATTCCTTGTATTTGAAAAAACTACAGTTGGTAAATTTATTACTAAAACTCACGTGTTAAATAGAATTTACACTTTATTCTTTATAATAATAAGCTTTGTTATTTTTGATGCAGTTAATATGGGCGAAGCCTTGTCTTATATAAAGGCTATGATAGGTTTCTCTAGTGTTCCACTTGTTTCAAATGAGTTTATTTACTACCTTAATGAATACGCAGTAATTCTTATTGCTGGAATAATCGGTTCTACGCCACTCGTTAAAAAGGTTGCAACAAAATTAGTTGAAACAAAAGGCGTTAATGTAATAGCAGGTGTTTTTGAACCAATTATACTTGTTGTTTTACTCGTTTTAGTAACTTCTTATTTGGTAGATGGTTCATTTAATCCATTCTTATATTTCAGATTTTAGGGGGTGCTATAATGAAGAAGTTTAAAAATATTTCAATAAGTGTTGTTCTACTCGTCTTTATTTTAGCACTTTCCGTTTTTGCGTGGGTTAAACCAGTCGATGATGTTTCAATTACTGAAAGACGAGAACTTGCAAAATTTCCAGAACTTAGTTTCAATACACTCGTTTCTGGTAGTTTTATGAAGAATTTCGAAAACTACACTCTTGATCAGTTTCCGTTAAGAGAGTTTTTTAGAACTGTAAAAGCACAAAGTGAGATTAGTATTTTTAATAAACAATCAAATAACAGTATAATAGAAAAAGATGGCTATATAACAAAAATTGAATATCCTTTGAATGAACAATCGGTTGAAAATGCCGGTGAGAAATTTAAAAACGTTTACGATAAGTATTTAAAAGATAGAAATACAAACGTCTATTTTTCAATTATTCCAGATAAAAACTACTATTTGATAGGTGAAGACGAAAACTATCTTTCGCTTGATTATGAAAAAATGGTAACTAATATAACTGAGAAAACTAGTTATATGAAATATATTGATATTTTTTCTGAACTTAATATAGATAGTTACTATAAAACAGATAGCCACTGGCGACAAGAGAAGATTTTACCTATTGCAAAGAAGTTAGCAGGGGAAATGGGAATTTCACTGAATGCAGAATACAGTAAAACGCCTTTTGATAATGAGTTTTATGGTGTTTATTTCGGACAATATGCAATGCCAATTGATTCTGAGGCAATGTATTATTTAAAAAATGATATAACTGATAATGCAGTAGTCTTTGATTATCAAAATCAAAAAAATATAGAAGTTTATAAAAGTACAAAAGGCGTTTTGCGTGATTCGTATGAAACATTTTTAGGTGGCCCACTTTCACTTGTTACTATTGAAAATGAAAATGCTACTACCGATAAAGAACTCATAATGTTCCGTGATTCTTTTGGCAGTAGTTTAGCACCACTTTTCATTGAAGGTTATAAGAAAATAACACTTATTGATATTCGTTATATGCATCCTAATATGATAGAACAATTTGTTGAATTTAATAATCAAGATGTGTTATTTATTTACAGTACTTCGGTGCTTAATAATAGCGAAACGTTGAAATAAAATTTTATCCCATACAAATCATTGATTTGTATGGGATAATTTAGTTTATTGTAAATCACTGTCTTTAGGGTTGTGCATTGCTATTCTACCTTGGTCCATTAATTCTTGTTCTTTCTTTTTAGAACGTTTAATCCAGTAAACTGTAAAGAATACTGCACCACCTATAATAGCACCAATTACTACAACGTAAAGAATAACTTTTAAAACAGAAACTACTTTTGAAGAGCCTTCATCATTATTATCTGTATATTGTTGTTCACCAACAATAATCGTAGTTGGTCCGTCGGCACCACCAATAACACCAATAGAATTGTTTCCATTTTGTTGGTTTGGCACTGTTTCAGTTGCACCAACACTTGACTGATTACCTTGTTGTTGGTTTGGTTGTGGAGTTACAGAAACAACTTCTGTCGGATTTTGACTTTGGTTAGTAACTGGTAAGTCTTGCTCTGGAACAGTATTACTACCACCGAAAACAGTAGTTTCGTTATCTACAACAATACAAATTGGAATTCCTGTTTTTTCTGTAAAGTTCTCAAGTGAATTGTTTACAGTATCTACTGTGAATTTGCAGTTTGAATAGTTGTAAATTTCAGAATATGCAACTGTAGTACGGTCAGATTCTTCTTTAAATGAAGAGTCTAAACCAAGAGCAACAACTTTATCAGTCATTTTATCAATAACCTGTGCTAAATTGCTACCCAAAGAATAACCGTGGTAATCGCTAATTGAGGTAGTCATAGCGTCACCTAATTCAGTTTGTTCGTTACCAAACATATCTGTAATTTGGTAATTAACGTTGTCACCAACCCAGGCTATTGTGTAGTATCCATCATTTGCCTCTGTAGTTAAAAATACAATTAATATGTTATCTTCATAACAAGTACTTTTACCAAATATCGCTTCATAGCGTTCATTTGTGTACTTTTGGAATAAAGATTCGGAATATTCGCCGTCATAAACTTGTTCTTCATTATATGTAGGGTCAAATTTAAAGTCATCTATCCATTCTCTAACGTCAGAGCCGTTAATTCCAAATACAAATTTGAAAATGCCAAAAATCATTACAAGAACAATGATGAATGCAAAGAATGTAGATAAAATTCCACCGCCACCATGATGGTGATGATGATGTCCACCGCCGTAGTAACCACCATGGAAAAATGGTCTGTGATGGTGATGTCTTGGTGGTGGGGGATGATGCCCACCATGAAAACCTCCGCCGTGGTGTCCTCCACCGAAGCCACCGCCACCGCGTGAACCTCCGCCGAAGCCTCCACCACTAGGTCCTCTTGAACCTCCTGAAAAACCGCCACGTGAGCCGCCACCGCCACCACGTGAACCTCCTCCAAATCCGCCGCCTCTTGAGCCGCCGCCTGGACCTGCCATAAAATCACTCTCTTTCAAAAACTAATTTATTAAATTAAATTAAATTAAATATATTGAACTTAATATATCACTTTTTTATTTATTTTTCAACAAAATAAAAATTTTTTTGAGTTTAAAACACTAAAATCCAAAATGGTCGAAAAAAACCGCCTAAATTTACTAAAAACACTTTTATTTTAAATAATTATGTGGTAAAATATTTCTATTAATTAATTTTTAGGTGATATTATGGCAGAAAGAAAGCAAATTCCTATTTTTGAAAGTTGTTACAAAATAACAGAATATTTAAAAAAGAATACTGACAAAGACCATCCTACCACTCAGGCTGCTATGCGTAAAGATGAAAAGGTTTCGCAGTACCTTGGTGCAAAAGAAACTTCAAATAGTTATATTAATCAAATTGCTTTAGCACTTAATTCAAATAACAGTGGTGAATTATTAAAAGAAAAAGACTGGCGTGTGGTTTTCGATGCTTTTACTTCTGTTCACGGTTCTAAAAAATCAAAAACACTAGTTGAATTTACTTCTATAGATAAATTGCCAATAAGAAACCTTTATTATAACCAAGCGTTTTCTTATGAAGAGTTAGACGAAATTATTGAAGCTATAACTCTCTCAGATTCTCTTGACGAAAAAACTGCTAAAAAGTTGGTTAAGAAAATCAAAGAAGAGTTAGGTACAATTTATTATGAAGAAAAAGTTTCTTCTGTTTCTAAAATTGAGCCTGAAAAAATTGTAGATAACGACTATTATCGCAAAAATATTAAAATTATTGAAAAAGCTATTGAAGATGGCGTAAGAGTTGCGTTTTATTACAACGGAATTGATTCTGAAGGTAAATTAGAACGCCAAAGCCTTTCTAAAGAAATTATAAGCCCATATTACCTTGTAGCAAATAATGGTAAATATTACGTTGTTGCTTGTAAAGATAGTTTTATGGGTAAAAACTACAAAAAAGTTATGTCGTTGTGGCGTGTTGATTTAATGTCAGAAGTTAGAATTTATTCTGACTCATCTAACAAAGAAAATGAAAAAATCACAAATAAAAAAGACGTTCACGGTTTACCACAAAAGTGGTCTGACGATTTTCATTATTCACACCTTAATATGTCAAGCGATGAACCTATTGAAATTAAATTAAAAGTTTTAGAGTTGCCTCGTGTTGACGATATTTCTCGTAGCGATAAATATTCCTACACGTTTTTATATGATACCTTTGGTTCTCACTTCACTGTTACCAAAAGCAAAAAAGAAGGCGAAATAGTAACAGTTAATTGCTCACCAAGTGAAATTGTCAACTGGGCGCTTAAATATAGCGACAGAGTCGAAGTTTTAGAACCACAGATTGTACGAGTAGAAATAAGAGAACGTGTAAGAACTTTAAGTAAAATGTATATAGGAGAAAAATAATGGAAAATGTTAAAAGATTTGGTTTTGGTTGTATGCGCTTTCCAACTAATTCAGACGAAAGCGTAAATTATGAAGAAACAGAAAAAATGATTGATTACGCTTTAGAAAATGGCGTGAATTATTTTGATACTGCTTACGTTTATCATTCAGGCAAATCAGAAACAGTTTTAGGTAGTGTTTTAAAAAAATATCCGCGTGAAAGTTTTATGATTGCCAATAAATACCCAGGCCATCAAATTGCAGATACTTATTACCCAGAGCCTATTTTTCTTGAACAATTAGAAAGATGTCAGGTAGATTATTTTGACTATTATTTACTTCATAATATAAACGAAAATTCAATAAGCGTTTATAAAAATGAAAAATGGGGTATTTTAGAATATTTTAAAAAGCAAAAAGAACTCGGTAAAATTAAACACCTCGGTTTTTCTTGCCATTGTAGTGTTGAACTTTTAAAAGAGTTTTTAGACTACTGTGGCGATGCTATGGAGTTCTGCCAAATTCAACTTAATTACCTCGACTGGACTTTACAAGATGGTAAAGAAAAATATGATTTATTAACCGAAAGAAATATTCCAGTTTACATAATGGAACCATTACGTGGTGGCAAGTTAGCAAATTTACCAGACGATGCAAAATCAAAATTAAACGCTCTGCGTGAAAACACAACACCGGTAGAATGGGCTTTCCGTTTCCTTCTTAACTTACCAAACGTAAAAATGATTTTAAGTGGTATGTCAGAGTTTTCTCAGGTTAAAGAAAATATAGAAATTTTCAAAAAAGATTTACCATTAAATGAAACAGAAGTAAACGCACTTTTAGAAGTTGCAGAAACTTTAAAAGATTCTGTTCCATGTACTGGTTGTGGCTATTGCCTTAAAGATTGTCCAAAAGAATTAAATATTCCATTTATGCTTTCTATTTATAATGAATTGAAAATTCAAAAATCAGTGGCAACAAGAATTCGTATAGACGCTTTACCAGAAGAAAAACAATCAACAGCTTGCATTAGTTGTGGCTTGTGTGCACAAAATTGTCCGCAAAAAATAGACGTTCCAAAAGAATTAGAAAATCTTTCTAATATTTTAAAAACAATGCCAACGTGGGCACAAGTTTGCGAAGAAAGAAATCGCAAAATGAAAGAAGAATAAAATAATTGTAGATTGCATTTTTTAATGCGTTATGTTAAAATATTTCGGAATGGGGGTATTCCTATGGCTAACGATGTAATTTTTAAAACAAAAGCATTTGGTGGTTTTAATAAAGAAGAGGTTATGACTTACATAAATAACCTTATTTCAGAAAAGTCAGCACTTGAAGCTAAGTGTAAAGAATTAACCGATGCTAACAATAATTTAAAAAATGAAATTAATGAAGCTTCTGAAAAAGTAAAAGAAGCAGAAGAAAAACTTTTAAAGTCAGAAGAACAACTTGCTGAAGATGCGCAACGTTTAAAAGTTGAAAGAGAAATTAACACTGCTCTTACTGAAGATAAAGAAAAATTAAACGTTGAAATTTTAAAACTTAATAAAGAAATAACAGAACTTAAAAACAAACCAGTTTTAAGTGAAGAAGATGCTGAAATATTAAAAGCAGAAAATGCTAAACTTAAAATTGAATGTGACAAGTTAAAGGCTATGGAGCAACAAGTTGGTGCTGCTATGCTTGATGCTCGTCTTCGTTCAGATGAACTTATTAAAGAAGCTGAAGAAAAAGCCGATATAGTAAGAAAAGACGTTTACGATGCTATTGGCGACACAGCTTTAAAAATAGATGAACTTTCAGGTGGAATTACTGAAATTGCTCGTAACTTTACAAAAGCAGTAAGTGAAGTTGAAATGAGAATCAATCTTCTTACAGGTAATATGAGTAAAACCGCTCAGGCACTTATTTCAAATAACTTAGAAACACCTTTAAGAATTCAAAATACTGTTCTCAGCACAGAAGATGATGTTTTAGAAGTTATTGAGCAAGAAATTGAGCGTACAAACGAATCAATTCTTGATGATGAACACAAGACTGTTATAAAAGTTAAAGCAAAGCCGGTTGAATGAATTGAAAGAATATTATTTAAACACAAATAATATAAATGAATGGGTAGAAAAGTTAGAAAAAGGCGACAGAGTTTATTTAAGTGGTACTATTTATACAGCAAGAGATGCCGCACACAAAAAAATAGTTGCACTTATAAATGAAAATAAACCTTTACCTTTTGAACTAACTAATTCTATCATTTACTATGCTGGTCCTACACCTGCTAAAAATAATCTTGCTATTGGTAGCATTGGTCCAACAACTTCTTCTAGAATGGATTGTTTCACACCATTACTTTTAAACAATGGCTTAAAGGCAATGATTGGTAAAGGTGGCAGAAATAGCGAAGTTGTCGCTTCAATGGTTAAAAATAAAGCGGTCTATTTTGCTGCAGTAGGTGGTGCTGGTGCACTTTATTCTGGTGCGGTTACAAGTTGTGAAGTAATTGCCTTTGAAGAACTTGGTTGCGAATCAGTAAAGAAATTAACAATTAAAGATTTTCCAGTAACTGTTGCTATTGACAGTTTCGGTAACTCTCTTTTTGAAAGGTGAGTAATTATTAAAAATATCAATTATTTTGAGATGTTGAAAAATTTATCGTCTTTAAATTATGAGATGTTTTTAAAAATAACAAATAATCAACCAATTGGTAAAGAGAAAATAGATTTTGTTTCTTTACAAGAAGAAATTTACAATAATCTATTAGCTGAATTTATTTCACCAATAGAAAGAGAAGATATTTTTATATTACAAAAAAGGCTCGAGGAAGAATTTATTGCAATTTGTTCCTTTAGCCTTTTAAAATCTAAAGAAAAAATTTTTTCAGAAGAAATATGCAATTTATTAAAAGATAATGTATTTGTTTTTTTAGAGTTGAAGAATTTTAAAACGCCAAAAAAACTTTTAAAATTAATAAGAGAAAATAAAAAATATGCTCAAAGTATTTTGTTAACTATTATGGGTTGTGAATGTGGATATAAAAGTTTTGGCATTTTAAAAGAGATGACAGAAAAAATTTTTTCTATTAATGTTGAAATTGAAAGAATAATTTTAAGTAATAATTAGGATGTATAAAGATATGGAATTTACAGAATTAAGACGAAAACTAATTTTAAAAGAATTCAGTAGAATGAATGATGTTCAAAAAAGAGCAGTTTTTGGTATTAATGGTGCAACACTCATTCTTGCAGGTGCTGGTAGTGGTAAAACTACTGTGCTTGTTAACAGAATTGCTTATATGATTAAATACGGTAATGCTTATGAATCAAACTTTACATATAGAGTGCCAACAGATGCAGACTGTAAAGAACTTGAAGATTTAATTGAAAATGGTGGCGAACCATCTTTTTCACTTAAACCACTTCTTTCTGTCGATGCACCAAAGCCTTGGCAGATTCTCGCAATTACGTTTACCAATAAAGCCGCTAACGAGTTAAAAGACAGACTCGTTACAATGCTTGGTGAAGATGGTAATGATATTTGGGCAAGTACTTTTCACTCTTGCTGTGTAAGAATTTTAAGAAAAGATTGCGACAGAATAGGTTTCTCAAAACATTTTACAATTTATGATACCGATGACTCAAAAAGAGTTATGAAAGAAGTTTTAAGAATTCTTGATATCGATGAAAAAAGACTTCCTGTAAAATTTGTTCTTTCAGAAATAAGTAAAGCAAAAGACTCTTTAATGACACCACGTGATTATATTGAAAGTGCAGGGTATGATAACAATAAAAAACTCATAGGACAAGCTTTTGAAAAATATGAAAATATGCTCAAAAATGCCGATGCTATGGATTTTGATGATATTATTGTTAATGCCGTTAAATTACTTAAAGAAAATCCAGACGTTTTATCTTATTACCAAAACCGTTTCCGTTACGTAATGGTTGACGAGTATCAAGATACAAACCAGGCACAATATATGCTTACTTCACTTCTTGCAGGTGGTTACAAAAACATCTGTGTTGTTGGTGATGACGACCAGAGTATTTATAAATTCCGTGGTGCTACTATTGAAAATATTCTTTCTTTTGAAAATCAATATGAAGACACACGCGTAATTCGTCTTGAACAAAACTACCGTTCAACTTCTGTTATTCTTGATGCAGCAAATGCTGTTATTAAAAACAATCAGGGTAGAAAAGGCAAAACTCTCTGGACTGAACAAGAAGGTGGCGACAAAATCGCTGTTAGAATTCTTAACGACGAGCGTGATGAAGGTCGTTTTGTTGCCGATGAAATTTTAAATGCAGTAGCATTAGGCAGAAGACTTTCAGATTTTGCAATTCTTTACAGAACCAATGCACAGTCAAGTAGTATTGAACGTGCTTTAGTTTATAACGCTGTGCCATACAAGGTTGTTGGTGGTCATCGTTTCTATGAGCGTAAAGAAATTAAAGATGTTTTAGCATATTTAAGCGTTATTGCAAACCCATCTGATACAGTAAGACTCAGAAGAATTATAAACGAGCCAAAAAGGGGTATAGGCGACACAACTATTAACAATGCCGCTTCTATTGCTGATAACCTTGGTATGACTCTTTTCGAAGTCATTTCTAACGCAAGTGAATACCCAATGCTTTCTCGTGCGAGTGCAAAATTAAATGAATTCACTACTCTTATAAATAAATTAGTTGAATCACTCGAAACAAAAACAATGGCAGATTTCTTTGATGATGTTATCAATGAAACTGGCTATATGAGTTCTCTTGAATTAGACAGAGAGACTGCAGAAGAGCGTAAAGCAAACGTTATGGAGCTTCTTGCAAACTTGCTTCGCTATATGGAAGAAAATGAAGAGGGCACTCTCACAGGCTTCTTAGAAGAAGTTGCTTTAATGACTGATTTAGATAACTATAATCAGGACTCTGAATCTGTTGTAATGATGACCTTACACTCTGCAAAAGGTCTTGAAGTCCCGGTTGTATTTATTGTTGGTATTGAAGAAGGTCTTTTCCCTGGAAATCAGGTGATGTATGACCCAAGCGAAGTTGAAGAAGAAAGAAGACTTTGCTACGTTGGTATTACAAGAGCAAAAGAAAAGCTTTACTTAACAAACGCTCGTTCAAGAATGTTGTTTGGTAATACTTCGTTCACTCGTCCATCAAGATTTTTAACAGAAATTCCAACTGAACTTATGGACGAAAAATCACCATTTAACCAACCACAAAGAACTGCTACCTCATTTGGTAGTACTTATAGTGGTTCGTCTTATGGTGGGGGAAGTTTCTCACGTGGTGCTTCGGGAACTGCAAGAAACACTTCAACAACAAAACCAACCAGCATCCCAACAAAATCTGCACCAGACCCGAAATATTCAAGAGGCTTCAGCGGTATGGGTAATAAAACTGCAAGTGCTTCTAATGTTTCACTTGACTTTAAAGTTGGTGATTCAGTAGAGCATAAGGCATTTGGTAAAGGTCTTATCGTGAGTGCAAAATCTATGGGTGGCGATATGCTCCTAGAAGTTGCTTTTGATGATGTTGGCACTAAGAAGCTTATGGCGAAGATGGCGAAGCTAACTAAGTGTTAAATGCTGAGTGATGAGTGATGAGTTTCGGGGCTACGCCGTAATTGTAATTAAATATCAATAGAAATTAATTTATCCTATCATATTTAGTTGATG
>JAEIGA010005280.1_pt1 | contig 19801 bp, 16 predicted proteins | sample 9270691 | NCBI WGS metagenome assembly JAEIGA01 (sample SAMN17057246, study PRJNA624740) | gut metagenome | biome: biome; isolation source: fecal sample | host: Bos grunniens | place: China: Xizang | collected 2019 | reverse complement strand
TATCGTATTTAGAAACTCAGTGACGATGACGCGGAGGTCACACCTGTACCCATACCGAACACAGTAGTTAAGCTCCGTGGTGCCGATGATACTTGGCGGGCAGCTGCCTGGGAAAGTAGGGAGTCGCTGGGGTAAACAAAAAGGACTTTGCTAAAAGCAAGGTCCTTTTTGTTTATGCAAGTAGCAGAGCTACTTGCCCGAAAGTTGCGGCGCCACCCCACGAGCGAGCGCGAAGTCGCGATGTGAGTGGTCAGGTGGCACCTACGTCAAAACTGTCGCAGAGGCAAGCGCCAACCTCGGCGCGAAGTCGATGCGCAACAGTTGACGGCGGGGAGTCGCTAATATGAAATTAATTTTGACTTTGCTAAAAGCAAGGTCCTTTTTCTTTATTATAACAACATCTCAACTGTTGAGGAGTCCCTTTTGCCCATCGGGGAGCACTATTTGAACATTTGGTATCTTTTTTCTCACTTCATCGTATGGTTTTCCATCACATAAAAGTAAAAATAATTTCTTTCGTTGAAATTGCATCATATCTGTGATATAATCTTAAATAACAAATTTATCCACAAGGAGAATATAAATGCAAGATATATCTCTTAAACCAATATTAACAGAAGAATACGAAGATTTTGTTATCCGCAATCAGCGGGCCTTTATTTTGGCTGTAGAAGAGGAATTTGGAAAGCTTGATGAAGAACCCATCTCCAAAGAAGACATAAGAGCTTGTCTTAATCATCCTTTGGAAGAAGCTTACAACATTGTCAATTGTGGACAAGTCGTGGGTGGTATTGCCGTGAGGGTGGACAAAGAAACCAAGAAAAACAGCCTTGATTTAATCTTTGTGCATGAGGAATATCTTGGTAAAGGTATAGGATACAAGGCGTGGAAAATGATTGAGGAGCTCTATCCCGACACAAAGGTGTGGGAAACGCATACTCCTCATTTTATGATGAAAAATATTCATTTTTATGTAAATAAGTGTGGTTTTAAAATAGTTGAGTTTTTCAACGACTATCATCCCGAACCGGAGGATTCCGACATGGGCGGAGTTCCGTTTTTTGTATTTAATAAGGAAATGTAACTCTATATAAAAAGGTCGCAGATTATGATATCTGCGACCTTTTGTTATTTGTTCGACATTTGTTATTACCAAATCTTAACTCTGTCCTCGGGAGCTACATACATACCGTCTTCTTCGGTAATTTCAAAGGTTTCGTAAAACTCGTCAATGTTTGAGAGTGTTCTGTTTACGCGAAGTTTATCGGGGCTGTGTGTATCGGTTTGTGAAAAATGTTCATATGATGCTCTAGCTGCGGTATTTGCCCAGCATTTTGCCACAGCTTTGAAAAATCCTTCAAAATCGGGATTTTCCAATCCGGATACTATTTCTGTAATGCAAGAGAGTGAACCGTTGTCGGCAACATTTTCACCAAGTGTAAGAGTTCCGTTACATCCAATTCCCGGTATAACTTCACAGCCTTCGTAATATTCAATCATTGCCTTACATTTCTCATTGAATATGTCATAATCTTCTTTAGTCCACCAATCTTTTGCATTTCCTTCAGCATCAAATTTTGAACCGTTGTTATCAAACGCGTGGGAAATTTCATGTGCAATTATAAATCCTATACCACCAAGATTTTCTTCGTAGGATGCATTAGGATCGTATAAAGGAGCTTGAAGTATTGCCACCGGGAAAGTAATGTCGTTTGCAATAAAATTGTAGCCTGCATTCACGATGTACGGTTCTAAAATCCATTCGCCCTTGTCTACTTCTTCGTTTTGTTCTTTTATGTTGAGGGCTTTGTTGGTCTGGCCAATGGCAAGCATATTGCTGAAATAGCTTCCTCCGTCTTCCGGTGCAAGTATCTCTGTATCGGCATAGCGATCTTCCCATATATCGGGATAACCGATTTTCACGCCCATTGTGTCCAACTTTTCAATAGCGTTGGCTTTTGTTGCGTCGCTCATCCAGTCGTTGTTTTCAAGTCTTTTTCGGTAAACACCAATAATATCGGTTACCATTTTTTTGACATCATTTTTTTCTTCTTCGGAAAAATACTTTTCTGAATAAATTTTTCCGATATAGTCACCCATTGTATTTTCAATCACTTGGGTTGCAATTTCTTCATCTGTTTCAGAGCCTTCTATACCCATATATTCCTGATCGAATGTGTTGCTGGCATCTCTAAATTCCTGATTTAAGTATTCACCGAACAGGAGAAGAAGATCAATTTTTGCAGAAGCCTTCAGACAATCAATGTTTTCGAGTGCGTAGTAATCGGCAAAAGCTTTTGTACATTCAACATCTTCTATTAAAATTTTGTCTGTCTTTTCAAGACCGGTTATTTCATATACTGCGTTAATATCTACTCCGGAGAACATTTGCTTTATTTCATCAAAAGTATAAATGTTGTAAACCACATCAGCATTTATACGGTCGGCAATATCAAGGGTTTTTTCTGAAAGATACTTTTCCATTGCATAGTTATTTTCGGCAATAATCTGTGCATCGGCTTCTGTTTCTCCGCCCAGCACGAGCAATGTTCTTAAATATTTGATAAAGGTGTCTTTCTTTGGACCTTCTTCAAGATAAAATTCCTTTTGCAATCTTGGAGCTGATGTTGAAAAACGGACTAAATGCTTGGTGATGTCTTTCATATCCAAATAAACATCGAAGTTCATAAAGGGAGCTACGCAGAGTTCATCATAAAGAATGTTGTTTACTTCTGTAAGTTCTTCAATGGTGGAAACATTATCAATCATTTTCAGATATTTTTCAATGGGGGCAATTCCGGTTTTGTTTCTTTCTTCTTTGTTCAGTACGGAATTGTACAATGCGGCAACCTTGTATTCGGGAGTTCCTTTTTCCCACTTGCTTGAAGTGATTTCTTTTGTGATTTCAGACACATTGTTGGTTGCATCTTCTGTCAAATCGGCTAAAACGCCGGCTTTTGTCCATCCCGGGTTTATTTCCATAGTGTTGAGTGTGTCTTTGTTTATCGTTGCATAGAAGTCATCTTTGAGGTTGGTTCCGTACAGTGCAAAAACTCGCTTAATGTAGAGGTCCATGTCCTCACGACTAACAAGCTCATCGGGAGAAAAGACGCCTTCGGCTGTACCGTTATCTATGCCGGCATTGAATATAGCTTTGAGCTCTGCATCAGCCCATTGGGGAATGTCGGTGAATTCTTGGGGAGCATAAGCCACTCTTGCGTTGTGACCGGTTGGTGTGGGTAGTTCACCAAAGGCCCTTTTAATCATGGCAAAAGCCTCGGCACGGGTTATGGGTTTGTCTTCGTGAAGCAAACCATCGTCATAGCCCTTTATGATGTCCGACTTTTGTACTGTGGGATTGTAGTCGTCAACCGCTGTAAGAAGCATTTCTACAGCTTCGCCACGGGTAAATGTATCTGCTTCTTCGGCAAATGCCACAGGCATAGCTGAAACAAACAACAAAACCATGGCTAAAAATAAAACTGAGATTTTTTTGATGTTCATAGATTTGTCTCCTTTTTAAAAAACATTCATCTTACTTAAAATATAACATATGTATTGCTGTAAAATCAACAAAAAATAAGAGGAATGTAATTGATTTACATTCCTCTTATGATTACAAACTATATCAATTTTATAAAAGCAAAACTGTCTGTTTTAAGAGAGAGCTTTATTTCTTTGATATCCTTGGCAATAAATTCACATATTTTTTCGTGTTTGCGGTCATTGTCGGTTATATATATTTCGCAAGCTTTTTCGCCTGTTAAACCTTTGATGTCAATCTGGCAGTTGGTATCTTCACCGTGATAGTTAGTAACAATTATGCCACCTTTTTCGCCGTCTGTTGCAGCAAGAGTGTATATACCGTCCTTATCTTCTGAAACTTCCACCTCAGTACCGAGCTCGTAAAGATTTCCGAACGAAAGGAATTGGAAGTAAGGCTTTTCTGTGTAGCCTTCGTATTCGTTAAACAGACCGCAATATGCTCTTCTTGCAATTTCCGCATCGTAGTACATAGACTTGGAAAGAGGACCTTTTTGCATCATGGTGTGCATTGCCGAAGTAAACGCTGCCCCAACATTGGTTTTGCGTGTTCTGCCTTCCGAGGGGTGCCAGCATTCCATGTAGTTCCATTCATCCAGAATGTTTTCTATGTGACCCAGTCCGTAGGTTTCAAGAGTCCGCTGCGAACATTCAATTTCAAATTTGGCTCTTTCCACAGATGTGCCGTAGAAATGCCAGCTGAAAAAGTCAATGGGTGCCTTTGTTTCTTCGGCAGTAATGTATTCAAAGAAACCTTTTATAAATTTTGTGGTGTGGTTTGTCTGACCTTCGCGGATGTTATCTGTGGGAATGGTGCTTACGCCTGCAGGAATACCTTCTTCGCTGAATTCGTAGAAGCCTGTGGAAGCAAATCCGCCTATTTTAAGGTCGGGGAAGCAAGTTTTCAAGTGATTTGCGGTTACTCGGTAAAGTTCATAGTATTCCTCGGGAGTTCCACTCCAGTTTGGGTTAAAGTCCGGGGCACCTTCCGGCTCGTTCCATATTTCCCAATATTTTATATCCATATGATAGCCGTTAGCCCAACCTTCGTTGTAATGACGGATTATATGCTCGCATATCTCTGCCCATTTTTGAAAATCCTTGGGTACAAAGGTGTGAGTTCTTGCTATCATGCATTTGTTTTCTATGGTTTCGCCAAGACGATAGAAAATTTCGGTTCCTGCTTCTTTTATGTATTCAAGGTATTTGTCGGTACATTCAAAATTATAGGAGTTTGGGTCGTTTACATCTGCATCAAAGTTTTTGAATATGCAGTGGATGTTTACGAATTCACCGCTTCCCATCGACCCTTCTGTATCGTGGAGTCTGGAGAAGGGGATATGTGCATCTTTAAACTCTTGCACCTTGTTGCTGCAAAATCTTCCTGTTACAGGGCCGTTGCCCACACCATGGATAGGTTTTATTTTGCCTTTTTCTTTGCTGAAATCAACTGAAATATTCATACTAACACCGCCTTTTAAGGTGATTATATATTTTGGAGTTGCTAATGTCAATCAAAATTCCTTCGAAAATTTTTCGAAATTACAAAAGCAAAGCAATAAATATACCTGCAAGCACAATTCCCGCACACATTATTTTGTAGAGAATGTGCTTTTCTTTAAATATAAGCCATCCTGTAAGTACCGTAACTATAACTGCAGATTGCTTTATTATGGTCATAACCGTAACCTCACTTGCAGGATTTGCATTTGCTTCAAAAAGAAGCTTGTCACCCACTATAAGAGATATGCTCATAATGGGTATCCAGTAGTTTGTTTTCAGACATTTTACAGATATCTTTTCTCTGCGCAGGAGTATTATCACAAGATAAATAACTGTTGAGAAAAACATAAACCAAAATTGAAGCTGACCGGATTCCATGCTTTTCATGAGTATTTTGTCCATGGTTCCCGACACTGCATTCAGAAAACAGTTAAGCAGAGCTGCAACAAGTACGGAAAATGTAATTTTGTCGGAGGAAGTATCTTTTTTAAGGTTTACCAATAATAGCCCGATTATTACAAGGGTTACACCGATTGCCTTGGGTATTGTAAAATCTTCGCCAAGCACAAATACACCCAGCATGGTGGAAAATACCATACGCGACAAATCCATTATGCCATACAGGCTTACCGACATTTTTTTCAGTGCAAGAAAAGCCAGCATCCACGCTCCGCTTACAACGGCAGCTTTTATAAAGCTATAGAATATAAACATCGGCGGTGTGGCCAGTGCCTCTCTCCATGAAAAAGGAGCTGCTGCAACAAAGCCTATGAGAGTGTAAAAAAACAGAATCTCGTTTGAACTGCTTTTCTTGAGAGCAGCTTTTTTCATACCTTCTCTTGAACCTTTTAAAAATGCGTATATAAAAATAAATAAAATCCAGATGTTTTCCATAGTATTAAATCCTTTTCCTTTGTGGTTGTCACAAAAAGCAAGCCTGACATACAGGGTACTTTAAAAAGCTCCGTGTAAAGACAGGCTTATATATTACAGTTTTCAAAAGGTACCTCTTCAACCTTGAATTCCTTGCCGTTAAGATAGCTTAGTTCGTTTTCGTCTTCAAATTCAAATCTCAGCTTATAGGAATAGAGGGCTTGGGTTTTCATACCAACCTTGTCGTTAAATTCGTTGGTACCATACTTGCCGTCGCCTGCAAGGGGATGGCCTATGGAGGCAAAATGAGCTCTTATCTGATGGGTTCTGCCGGTAAGCAAATCCACTTCTACAAGGCTTGTAAGCTTGTTTTCTTTGAGCACCTTGTATTTGGTAAGTATGCTTTTACCCTCGGGGACAGGGGAGGAGTGTATGTACACTCTGTTTTGCTCGGTGTTCTTTACCAGATAACCCTTCAGGGTATCTTCCTTAACCTTCAGTTTCCCTTGAACCAGGCAAAGATAAAATTTCTTTAGCTCACGGCTTTTGATTTTTTCATTCAAAATTTTAAGTGACATGGCATTTTTTGCGCCTATAACTATACCGCCGGTATTTCGGTCTATTCTGTTGCATAGAGATGGCACAAAGGAGTTTTCCTTGTCAGGGTCATATTCGCCTTTTTTGTAAAGATAGGCTTTCATATGATTAAGCAGAGTGTTTATCTTTTCATCTTCATCGTCGTGGACAATAATTCCGGGCTTTTTATCCATAAGAATAATGTTTTCGTCTTCATAGACAATATGGATATCCGGCTCGGTGATTTTAAGAAAAGATGTTTTCTCGTCGGGCACTTCAAAAAACTCATCGTTTATGTACAGGTCTATTTTGTCGCCCACCTTGAGTATGGTGTTGATATCACCTTTTTTGCCGTTTATCTTTATTCTTTTTTTGCGGATGCCTTTGTATATAAGGCTCTTGGGCATGGTTTTGAAATATTTTCCCAAAAATTTGTCAAGCCTTTGTCCGGCATCGTTTTCATTTACGGTTACGGTTTTCATCTTTTGCTCCTATAATGACGCTGTCAATTCTTCGTAGTCTTTTGCGTCAAAGAAAATATCACTGTTAAATTCGCCGATGATGGCACTGACTATGTTGGGCTTTTGGGTATCTGTTCCTCCTGCACCATAGCCAATGGCAATTATATGCATATCGGGTCGGGGACCGCACTCGTTTGCAATATATCCAAGAAATGCGGCATCAGCAGGGTGCATATTGTCACAGCTTTCGTCGGAAGGCATAGTCACAATGCCTGCTTTGTCCATTAATTCAATGACCTTGCCGTCAACAGTTTCCCCAAGACTTACATCGGAAGTTATTATATATTCTATTTCCAGCTCTTTAATGGCTGCAATTACGGCATCGATGTATATGGGTGTAGTTTCGTCGGAGTAACCATATTCATCGGCCAAATCTTCCGCCGCAGAGCTGTAGGAGTGGTTGTCTGCATTGTCTGATAACAAAGTGACTTTTTTGCAGTTGATGGAAGCTCTTTCGGTGTTTTGCACCATTACCGAAAGAGTTGGATCAATCTCTTTCAGGCGCATAGTCAAGGCATCTGTGCTGAGCCCTGCATCCACCAATGCTCCCAAAAGCATCTGAGCACTGAATCCCAGAAAACAATCCATATACAATATTTTCATGGGTTATCTCCCTTTAGATTAGTTGTCTTCTTCCGCTGCGGGTTCTTCCGTATTCGCTTCTTCGGAGGCTATAGCCACATCTGCAATATCAACATCAACATCTATCTCGTCAATGGAAGAAAGCTCTTTGGAAGAGTCGTACTCTACGGGAGCTGTTGTACCTTCGTATACAATATCTTCTATTTTAACATTTGAAATAGACAGATTGTTTATACGCTCCAAAGCTTCGCACACTTCATCGTGGGTAACAGTAGAGAGGAATTTTTCGTCAATGGTAAGAGCAGTTTCGTAGTTGTGTTTTGCTCTGGTGAGTCTGTCTCGTTTTTCAAGAATAGTAGCATAGTTGTAGTATGCTTCAAGGAAACCGGGCTTTTTGGGAATAAGGGTTTCGTAAACCTTTAATGCATCATCCAGCATGCCCAGACCAATGTATGCCTGACCTATATTGTCTAAAATTACAAGGTCGGAGGGGAGCTTTTCAAGACCTTCGCGGCACAGCTCCAGAGCTTTGCCGTATTCTTTGTTCAAAAGGTAAAAGCTGCCCAAAGAACCATAGAGTCCTGCTGTGGCATATCCCTCTGCATAAAGCTCTTCCAATTGAACAATAGCCTGGCTGAGGTTGCCCTTTTTCCAGGTAATCAGGGCTCTGTTTAATTTTACCGCCTGAAACTCTTCGGGCTTTAAGGCGTGTTTGCCAATAACGGTAGCCTTGGTCATAACGGCATCGGCTTCATCAAGCTCGCCGTTTCTCAATATAAGATAAGCAAATATAAGCTGATGTGAAGGGCTCAGCTTGCGGGTTTTGTATGCTGAGCGCATAATCTTTATTCCTTTGGAGGGGTTGGTACGATAAATGTTGATACCTGCCACCATAAGCAGATTGCTACGGAAAATAAAGATTACAAAAATAAGGGTTATTGCAAGCACAGTCCATGTTACAACAGGCATGTCATATGTGGATGCATACCAGGTGCACAGGGTAGGCAAAAGAATGGCAAACAAAAATTTAAAAAAACTTTTCATAAAAAAATCTCCTTTTAGTTAAACCAGAATTTTTTGTCAAGACTTCGGTATTGAATTGCTTCTGCAATATGAGGAGCAAGTATGTTTTCGCTTCCTGCCAGGTCGGCAATGGTGCGGGCTACCTTGAGTATTCTGTTGTGAGCTCTTGCACTGAGCCCCAAATTTTCGAAAGCAGACTTAAGCAGTGCTTTGCTGTCATCGGTCAAATTGCAGAATTCCTCCACAAGTCCGGGAGTAAGCTGAGCATTGCAGAAAATGCCCGACTCCTTGTATCGCTCCAGCTGAAGCTTTCTGGCTTTATTTACTCTTTGACGTATATCCGAAGAGGATTCACCTTTTTTGGAATCGGAAAGCTCGTCATATTTTATTGCGGGCACTTCGATGTGTATATCAAATCTGTCCAGCATAGGTCCGGAAACCTTACCCAGATAGGCTTGGATTTGTCCTGCTGTGCAGGTGCATTCTCTGGTTGAATCGCCATAGTAACCGCACTTGCAGGGATTCATGCTTGCTATCAGCATTACAGAGCTTGGAAAGGAAGAACTTCCTGCTACTCGGGACACGGTAAAACTACCGTCTTCAATGGGCTGGCGCATAGCTTCTATGGCATCTTTTTTAAACTCGGGGAATTCGTCCAGAAACAGCACTCCCCTGTGGGCAAGGCTTATTTCGCCGGGCTTTGGTACAGAGCCTCCGCCTGTAAGTGCTACACCCGAAACTGTATGGTGAGGACTGCGGAAGGGTCTTTTGGTAATTAATGGCAAGTCGCGGGGAAGCTTGCCTGCCACCGAGTATATTTTTGTTACTTCAAGAGCTTCGTTAAAAGACATTGCCGGGAGTATTGAGGGTATTCTTTTGGCAAGCATAGTCTTACCGGAACCGGGAGAACCTATCATAATGAGGTTGTGTCCGCCGGCAGCGGCAACTTCCAAGGCTCTTTTGGCGCCTTCCTGACCCTTCACATCGCAAAAATCGGCGTCTGCAAGGTAGCTGTCATCAAAAAGATAGTCCGGATCGAAGGTGGATTTTTCTATCGGCAAACTACCTCTGAAATGTTCCACCACTTCATTGAGGCAGGATGCACCATACACTTCTACACCATCCACCACTGCGGCTTCCTGAGCGTTTGCTGCAGGCACCATAACTTTGGTAAATCCCATTTCCTTTGCGGCAATGGCGGCAGGGAGTACACCTTCGGCACTACGCAGGCTGCCGTCCAGAGCAAGCTCACCTACTATAATATATCCCTTGGCGGCTTCTTCCGATATCTGTCCCGATGCCGCAAGAACTGCCACACATATGGGCAAATCGAGAGAAATGCCGGACTTTTTTGTATTTGCAGGTGCAAGGTTTATTATTATTTTCTTTTGCGGGAGACTTAAACCGCTGTTTTTGATAGCTGATTTTATGCGCTCCTTGGATTCCTTTACGGCCGTATCTGCAAGCCCGACAATATCCATGCCGGGGAGACCTGCAATGAGATCTGCTTCAACGTCTATGAGATATCCGTCTATTCCCGAAAGACCGCAGGAGTTAACTTTAGCTAAAGCCATAACGTTCTCCTTGTTAAATTTCTATGTAAAAAATATAAGATAACATACATATTCAATCTAATTATATCATATATTAATATCATTTTCCATATATTTTTTGGAATTATTAATTAATAAATTGTAAAATACTGTTTCAATTTAATAACATAGTTTTTTGCTCCATTGACTTTTTTTATCCATAATGACATAATATACTAAAATTGGAATTTGTATTGCTATAAGCACGGTTGGAGGAGTTTCTTATGAACAATAAGGTTAGATTTACAGCTCTGACGTTGGTGTTTGTGTTTGTGCTTGCTCTGTGTGGCTGTGGGGATTTATATGATGCCCGCGGGCAAGTGGAGGATATGCTTGATACTTTTCAAAATGGGGAATATTCTGAGGCTTTGGCAAATTATGTGTGCGAAAAAGAAGAAAACAAGGATTTTCTGGGGTGTATGGATAGCTTTAGTCCGAAGGGTTATCCGGCATATGAAGTACAGAAAACACTTTTTGAATCTATGGAATATGAGGTTATATCCGGAAATACAAATGGTGACGGAAATATTGAATTCGAAGTGGAAATCACCACTATAAGTTTGGAACCCATGGCAGACATACTTGTGGAAATCAGCGAAACCTATGAGCACGACTACATGGAAGAAAACGAGGTCGACTATGATGACCCAAATGTCCAAAAGGTCATAAGTGAAGGCGTGCTTAAACGTCAGGTCGTTGCTGTGAAAGAATATCTCAAAAGTGACGAAATGGTTATGCGTACGTCCACAGTTTACATTGAAACCTGCAAGGATAAGGGCAAAAAGAATTGGAAGATACACCTCAATGATGAACTTATCAATGCTCTTTCCGGAGGTATATACACCAAACATGGTCCGTTGCTTGAAGTGTATGAGAAGTAGGTTGTAAATACAGCAAATGCTTCCTTGCACGTATTGTGAAGTTAATCCGCTTTATAGGAGAAAAACATGGAATTCAAAAAAGGTATATATGAACACTACAAGGGAAACAGATACGAGCTTTTGCACGTGGCAATCCACTCGGAAACTTTAGAAAAAATGGTGGTATACAAAGCCTTGTACGGCGAAGGTGAAGTTTGGGTAAGACCTGCTCATATGTGGAATGAAACCGTAAATATAAACGGCAAAGAGGTCAAAAGATTTGAGTTTGTTGAATAAAAAACTCAGTCTCTTGCACTAAAATGATTAACAGTAAAAGATTGTGCAAAGAATGAAGTCCGGGGCTCGTACAATTTGCCCTTGGCAAATTGCATTCTGCTTGCCCACCCAAGCCTATGGCTTTGGTACCGGGCTGCGCACCTTTTTGCTACAAAACAATCCCCCGGATTGTTTTGCTTAACGCAAAAACCCTCTCGGGTTCTCGCCTTCAAATAATGAATGCTGTTAAAAGACAAAATAATGTATAAAGATAGTCCGGGGCTCGCACAATTTGCCCTTGGCAAATTGCATTCTGCTTGCCCACCCAAGCCTATGGCTTTGGTACCGGGCTTCGCACCTTTTTGCTACAAAACAATCCCCCGGATTGTTTTGCTTAACGCAAAAACCCTCTCGGGTTCTCGCCCCTTTTGGATAAAAAATAGAGGTTATCCAAAAGGATAACCTCTATTTTGGCGACCGAGAAGGGGCTCGAACCCTCGACCTCCAGCGTGACAGGCTGGCATTCTAACCAGCTGAACTACTCGGCCAGATGCTTGAAAATTTCAAGTACTTTGTTAGTATATCATCTAAAATAGAAAATGTCAATAAGTTTGTGTAAAAAACTCAATTTTTTGTGAGAATAATAAGCAATATACAGGATAAAATAAAAGAAAAACGGAGGAGTAAATAGGTATGATAAAAGTAGCAATGTTCGATGCCAAACAATATGATATAGACTCTTTTGAGAGCTTGAAGTCAGAAGAAATAAAAATCAAATATTTTGAAACCAAGCTTACAGAAGATACGGCAGACCTTGCCAAGGGATATGATGCAGTTGTGGTTTTTGTTAATGACACAGTGAATTCTGAAGTAATAGACATTTTGTATTCTCTTGGAGTAAAGCTTGTGGCACTCAGATGTGCAGGTTTTAACAATGTCAATTTAAAATATGCCAAAGACAAGATAAGGGTTATACATGTCCCTGCATATTCTCCGGAGGCGGTTGCAGAGCACGCCATAGGAATGCTTCTTACGTCTGTAAGGCGTATACACAGGGCATACATCCGTTCAAAGGATTTCAATTTTAGTTTGAACGGGCTCACAGGCTTCAACCTCCACGGCAAAACCATAGGGGTAATAGGCACCGGTAAAATAGGCAAGGCTTTTGTCAACATATGCAAAGGCTTTGGAATGAAGGTGCTTGCGTACGACTTGTATCCCGATGATAGTCTTGGGATAGAGTATACAAATATTAATGACATATTCAAAAAAGCAGATATAATATCACTTCATTGTCCTTTGACAAAGGAAAACTATCACCTGATTGACGAAAAAGCTATTTCCACCATGAAACACGGAGTTATGCTAATAAACACATCCCGAGGTTCGCTTATCGATGCTGAAGCTCTTCTTGATGGAATAAAAAATCGCAAAGTCGGCGGGGCATGTCTTGATGTGTACGAGGAAGAGTCCGATTTGTTTTTTGAGGACAATTCCGGGCACATTGTCCACGATGACACTCTTGCAAGGCTTATATCCATGCCCAATGTGCTTATAACTTCTCACCAGGCATTTCTTACAGAAGAAGCTTTGGAAAATATTGCAGAAACTACTCTTGGAGGAATAAAAACATTTTTTGAGCAGGGCATAGCTCAAAACGAAGTTTGCTATAAATGTCAATAAAAAATGAGGTGTCGGTTTTCCGATACCTCATTTTGCTATGATGAGTATTATTTTTTAAACCATGTTCCGTCAGATGCCGGAATTAGTATGTCAAACTTTTTATCACCGAAAATCTTGTTCCCGCTATTGTCAATTACAAACCATTTGCCGTCAAGAGCTTGGATAAGTGCGTACTCGTCTTCGTAGTATTCCGAGGTGTATGCATAGTCTTCTTTGAGTATGCTTTCTCCCTTTATGTTTATATAGGAGTAGGTCTTGCCGTTTTTGGAAACAGGAGCAATGTTGTCGGTAAATACGCCTGCATCTTGGAATTGAGGCTTTATTTCGAATTCACCTGCGGAATTTATATATCCCCAAAGACCGCCTTCTTCTTTTTGAACAGGTGCTCTGTTGGAAGAAGAAAAGTTCTTTGCTGCAGCGAACTGAGGTTTTATAAATTCTTCGCCTTCGGTGTTTATATATCCGAATTTTCCGTTTTTATCTTCCACAACAGCTATTCCGTTGGAAAAATAACTTACAGACTTGTATTTCGGGGCTATCGCTTCCTTGAGGTCACCGTTCAAAAATCCCCATTTCCCATCTTTTTTAAATGCTATAAGTGAGTTTTCAAGGTCGCGTATTGCCTGATACTTGGGCTTTAAAATCCAATTGAAATTCATATCCACAAAGCCCCATTTGCCGTCGCTTTTGACACCGGCAATGCCGTTTTTTAAGTTGCGTACGTTTTCAAAATCATTAGACAGTTTTTTGCCTTTTTTGTCTATGAAGAACCATTTTCCGTCTTTGGAAACCCCTGCAACACCTTCCGAGAAGTTGCGCACATCGGTGTATTGGGGCTTTATTACCCATTTACCCCGAGTGTCTGCATATCCCCATTTTCCCTTTTCGCGAAGTGCAATAAGCTTGCCACTGTAAAATTTAATGTCCTCATATACGCATTTGGTAATTTCTTTTCCATCGCGGTTTATTATGCCGTATTTTTTATTTCCGTTCTTGGTTTGCATAATGCCCACAAGCTCTTCACCTACAGGGAAAGCGGCTTCGTATTTGGCCTCAAGAACAATGTTTCCTTCAGTGTCCACCAGACCATATTTTGTTGTTCCGTCTTTGTCAGCCAATCCGTATACCATTGTATCATTTCTGAACAGTTTGGCTTGGGTTGGGGAAGAGGTCTGTATGTAATTTTGAAAGAATACAATAATCAGTGATACCACTGCAAAAATCAAAATGCCGGCTATCATCAATGTAAGTACTCTTTTTTTGTTTATTCCGGGAGTGCGTAACATAATATTATTCCTCGTTTGCTTAATTTTTATACAGGTTAATTGTACACTTTTGCCCCTCAAAAGTCAACACCAAAAAGAAAACCGCAAAGCCGAAGCTTTGCGGTTTGTGTGTGGATAAATCGTTATTACTAATTGCTGTATCCGGCAACGGAATCAAATACTGTTTCTTCTCCCCAAATGGGTTCGCCGTCTTCGTTAATTACAAATACTTCATCATCTATGCAAACAATTGCATATCCGTCATCAAAGAAAGATGTAGCTCTGGTGTAGTCATCAGGGATAACCATTTCGCCACTATCGTCTATGAAACCATAGTCATCGTTTTCTTTTTCTTTTACGCAAGCAAGACCGCAGTTAAAGCTGCCTGCACTCTTGAAGGAAGGTTCTATAACCCAATCGCCATCTTCATCAATGTAGCCGTAGAGGTCATCGCCTTCTTCTCTTACACAAGCAAGACCTTCAGAGAAGGAAGATGCACGTTCAAATACGTCAGGTATAACCATTTCGCCATCTTTGTCAATAAAGCCGTAGGTATTACCGTTTTCGCTTACGCAAGCAAGTCCTTCATCGCTGAATTGGTTTGCAACCTTAAATCTGGGAGGAATAACCCACTCGCCGTCTTCGTTAATGTAACCCCACTCGCCGTCTTCCTGGGCTATGCAGAGACCATCATAGAAATAGCTATCTACGCTGAATCTTGCTTTGAATATCCAATCACCATCTTCATCGATAAAGCCCTGTCTGCTGCCGGAAACAGCTTTGCACATGCCGTTATCAAAAAAGCTTACGTCATCGAAGTTGGGTTCTATAACCCATTCGCCGTCTGTATCAATAAAGCCCCATTCGCCGTCTTCGCATGCTGCAGCAAGACCTTCGGAGAAGGAGTTTGCGTCATCAAATTCAACAGGGATTACTTCTTCACCATCTTCATTGATAAATCCATACAAGCTATCGCCATCGTCGTAGGTACCTACAAGAATAAGACCATCATCGGAAAGGGAACCCATAAAACCGTAATCATATCCGGTAAGTTCTTCACCGTTTATGGTAATGAGAGCATAGTGTGTGGAATATTCATCTTTGTCATATTCGCCGGCAATTGCAAGACCTTCGCCTAAAAGTTCGAGGCTGTAGTACTGAGCTTCAAGAACGATTTCGCCGTCTTCGTCAACAAGACCGTATTCCATTTCGTTGTTGGAATTTCTTTCGCCGTATACAATCAAACCGTCATCATTAAAGAGGTTTGCAGGCTCTTCATCGGAACCGGAGCACGCCACGCAAAGTGCTACAATTAAAAGTATAATTGCAGTAAGTGCAGCAGCACCTATAATAATAAGCTTCTTGGACAAGAAGGACTTTGCGGGTGCAGGGGGTTCAAAACCGCCGTATGCATTGACAAAAGGCTCTTCGGGAACAGGAGCAGCATAAGGTTCTTGAGGAGCTGCAGGAGCATAGGGCTCTGTGGGAATATATGCATCCTGTGTAGTGGGAGCACTTGCTTCAGCCTGGGGAGCAAACATAGCAGGATCCGGCATAGGATAGCCTACAGTAGGTTCGTCATCACCCGGAATGGGCTGATTAGTGGGAATCTGGTTTTCGGGAGTGCCGAAAGGATTGTTGTTCTGAAAATCAGACATAGTCTAATCCCCTTTCATAAATATTAATATATCCAATTGAAGTTTAGCACAAATTGTAGCATTTTGTCAATGCTAATTATGTTGCATAACGCATAATTATGCACAAGTATCTATCTTGAAATATTGCACAACATATGGTAGAATAATATGTATATAAAATATTTATGAGGAAACTACAATGAACAGACATGTATACAGGACTCTGGAATTCGATAAGATTGCCGATATGCTTTCTGCCTATGGCGTAATGGAAGTTACCAAAAAGCGTATTATTGAAGCAGAAGTGTCCGAAAGCATCAAAAAAGTAAATAAAATGCAGGATGAAACCGAGGATGCCATAACTCTTATAACAAAAAAAGGCTCACCGCCCATCATGTGTACCCTTGATGTGCGTTCTTCTCTTAAAAGAGCTAAGATGAGTGGCGTTCTTTCCATCAGCGAAATATTGTCAGTAGGCAAGGTGCTTGAAACTGCCAGAAGGCTTAAGGAATATCCCGATGATATAGAAGCTTTGTCCCTTGAAGAGCATTTTGATGCACTGTGGCAAAACAAGGATCTGGAAAAACGCATTTTCCGGAGCATTCAGGACGAAGAAACTCTTGCAGATGATGCGTCCACGGATCTTGCAGATATCCGCAGAAAGATAAGGATTGCCAACAACAAGGTAAGAGACACCCTCAAAGCTATAATTTCATCTCCGGCATATGCCAAGTGCCTGCAGGAACAGATTATCACCATGCGTGATGACAGGTATGTTGTGCCTGTAAAGGCAGAACACAAAGGGGACATTAAAGGTATTGTGCACGATACCTCCTCTACGGGAGCAACACTTTTTATAGAGCCCATGAGCGTGGTTGAAGCAAACAACGAGATTCGCACTCTTATGGATAAAGAAAGAGACGAGATAGTGCGTATTCTTTCGGAGTTTTCTGCTCATATAGCAAATGACAGCGAACTTATAGAAATGACCTACGGGGTCATTGGGGATCTGGACTATATTTTTGCAAGGGGACACTTTGCATTAAGATACGATTGCTACAGACCTATTTTAAATGACCGGGGTGTGCTTAAGCTGGACAGAGCCAGACATCTTCTTATAGATGCCAAAAAGGTTGTGCCGGTAGATATTCGTCTTGGAGACGGATTTGACACTCTGGTGGTTACAGGTCCCAATACCGGCGGTAAGACCGTTGTGCTGAAAACGGCAGGGCTTATATGCCTCATGGCTCAGGCAGGGCTTCACATTCCTGCAAGAGAAGGCTCCGTTGTGCCTGTTTTCAAAAATATATTTGCCGACATAGGCGACGAACAGAGCATAGAGCAATCTTTAAGTACATTTTCTTCTCACATGGTAAACATTGTGGACATACTCAAAAATGTTGACGAAAATTCCCTTTGCCTTTTTGACGAGCTTGGAGCAGGTACAGACCCCATAGAGGGTGCATCCCTTGCGGTAAGTATATTGGAAAGAGTTCGTCTTATGGGTGCCAAAACCATGGCAACCACCCACTACAGCGAGCTTAAAACCTATGCTCTGGGTACCGACGGGGTGGAAAATGCATCTTGCGAATTTGACGTAGATACCCTTGCCCCCACCTATAGACTTCTTATAGGTATACCCGGCAAGAGTAACGCCTTTGCCATATCAAAGCGACTTGGTATAGATGATGACATCATAGAACAGGCAAAGAGCTATATAGCCGGTGAAAACATAAAGTTTGAAGATATTCTTTCCGAGCTGGAAAAGAGTCGGCGAGAGGCAATAGATGACAAGGAAAAGGCAGAGTACTACAAAACCGAAGCCGAAAGAATGAAAGAAGACACTGCCGAAAAGAAAAAACGTCTGGAAGAAAAAACCGAAAAGATTCTGGAAAGAGCCAGAGCCGAAGCAAGAGAGATATTGGAGCAGGCAAGAAGGGATTCCGAAGAACTCTTAAGCGAAATCCGCAAAACAAGGCAGATTAAGGATAACAAGAAGGCTCAGCAAGAGGCGGATAAGGTAAGAGCCAGCCTCAACAAAAAGATATCTGACAACAACGCCAAGCTTTCTAAGCTTCAGTTCAAGCCTCAGGACGAGTCCAAAGCACCCAAGAGTGTAAAAACCGGTGACGATGTGGAAATAGTCACCCTAAGACAGCAGGGTGTGGTTTGCTCGCTTCCCGATGACAACGGCAATCTCTTGGTTAAGGTAGGCATAATGAAGGTAAAAACAAATCTCAAAGATTTAAAACTTCTGAGTGTCTCCAAGCCTCAGAAGCAAAAAGGTTCCTCAGGTGCTAACCCGGGCAAGACAATGAATCTGTCTCCGGAGATAGATGTGCGCGGAGAAACTGTGGATTCTGCAGAACTTCTCATAGACAAGTTCCTTGACGATGCGGTTTTGTCATCCATAGGAGTAGTGCGCATAATTCATGGTAAGGGTACGGGCCTTTTAAGAAAGGGCATACATTCCTTCTTAAAGACCAGACCCTATGTAAAGAGCTATCGCCTTGGTGTATTTGGCGAAGGCGACGCGGGAGTTACCGTGGTAGAATTAAAATAGTTATTATAATGTCACCCGATGAATATATATTTATCGGGTGATTTTATGCTTAATTACATATGGTCGGGGATGATTGTCATATCCCTCGTTATATCTTTTTTCAACGGAACCTCCGGTGCGGTATGCACTGCTCTTTGTGACGGTGCCACCGAGGGCGTGACTCTTGCCCTGGGTTTGGCGGGAATAATGGCATTTTGGACCGGCATTATGAAGATCGCCGAAAACAGCGGACTGGTAAAAATCATTTCCTTTGTTTTCAAACCTCTCATAGGCCTGCTTTTTCCCGAAGCCAAAAAGGACAGTGAGGTGTGCGGAGCCATAGCCATGAACATGACTGCAAACTTTTTTGGCATGGGCAATGCCGCCACTCCTTTGGGTCTGAATGCTATGAAGCGTCTTGGCAGGTATTCCGATAAACAAAATGCCTCGGCATCCATGTGTATGCTCGCTGTGGTAAATTCTGCATCAATACAGCTTATACCATCTACCCTGATTGCCCTTAGAGCCGCTACAGGCAGCAAGGCTCCGGCGGAAATAATTGTGCCTATATGGATTGTGTCTGTGGCTACATTTGTTTTTGGAGTAACTCTTTGCAAATTGGCGGGTAAAAAATATGAATGTATCTGATTTTGCAATACCCTTCATAGTGCTTTTTGTGTTGACATTCGGCCTTGCCAAAAGGTGCCAGGTGTATTCTTCATTTATCTTTGGTGCCGAGGAGGGGCTTAAAACCGCAGTTAAAATTATCCCCCAACTTGTGGGGCTTCTTGTTGCCATAAAGGTGTTTAATGCTTCCGGTGCAATGGATTTTGTTGTAAAATTGCTTAGCCCCTTGGCAAAGCTTTTGCATTTTCCCACGGAGGCTCTGCCTTTTTCGCTTTTAAGGCCTGTGTCCGGTTCCGGCTCTCTTGCCTTGGCTACGGATTTGTTTGGTAAACACGGTGCCGATTCTTTTGTGGGCAGAGTAGTTTCCGTAATGATGGGTTCCACCGAAACTACCTTTTACACAGTATCGGTGTACTTTGGAGCCGTGGGAGTAAAAAATGTGCGACATACTTTGCTTTGCGCACTTGCGGCAGATGCTTTAAGTATGGTGTTAAGTACTGTGGTGTGTAGTATTATGTTTTAAAGAATATATTTTGGTTTGTTGGGGAGTTTGAATAAGGCAGATTTTAATAAAATGTCATTCTGAGCAAAGTCAAAGAATCTCTATAGTAAGTTCCTCACTTTTCAGGAAGATTCCTCACATTCGCTCGGAATGACAATGTGGTGATAATTTTTGGCTTGTTGCTCTGTGTAACAAG
>JAEIGA010005279.1_pt1 | contig 19804 bp, 16 predicted proteins | sample 9270691 | NCBI WGS metagenome assembly JAEIGA01 (sample SAMN17057246, study PRJNA624740) | gut metagenome | biome: biome; isolation source: fecal sample | host: Bos grunniens | place: China: Xizang | collected 2019 | reverse complement strand
TTGGGGTAAAGAAATCCTTGTCAATACAATCCTCTTTCTCGATTTGCTGATTGACCATTGTTTGAAATTCGCTAACACGCTTTTGCCTTGTTCTCTCTTTGTAGGCAAGGTTAGCACAACGATGCGAACAGCATCGTGTCGAGGTTTTGTGAGCAATAAATAATTTGCCACACCACTCGCATTTTTTCTGAATGTCGATGTTACTAGCCATTTCATTTATCTTTTAATTTTGCCAAAAATGTATCTCTGCGTCTCACTGTGTCTCACAGCGTCTCATTTTTCCATCACCTCGCCAAGCACAAAGTGCTGCTTTTAGTGGCGAGGTACACAGGAGGTACAAAAACAGGCGTAAAAAGGCTTTGCAACGATTAACAACGATGCTTGCACAAACAAAAATAGCACCCGTAAAGAGTGCTATACTAATCATTTATGATTGATTTAACTTGTTTGTAATCAACTACTTATTTGCCGATGCAAAAATTTTTAAACACATTTATAAGCACATCCTCACTTGACACAGACCCTACAATTTCGGCAAGATGGCGTATGCATGCGCGTAGGTCGAGGCTGACGAGGTCGGCGGGGATGCCGTTGTCCAATCCGCGTTTTACATCGCGTATGTTGGTGAGAGCTTTTTTCAGAGCTTCGTAGTGGCGTACATTTGTCACTATCACTGCGTCGGCGGGCATGTTGGGTATTGCTGCTGCATCGACAAGGAAGTCCTCGAGTTTGTCGATGTTTGTGCCCAGCTTGGCTGAGATGGCCCACATGTCGCGGTTGTTCCACTGCACTCCTTTGCCATGTTGGGCTATCATGCTTTCGGCCCACTTCATGGTGTCGCTTATGCGTATGGCGTCGATGATGTCGCATTTGTTTACGAGGACTGCCAGGCGCTTGCCGTTGCACAGGGGCAGCAGTCGGGCTGCCGATTCTTCCATGGCTGTTGCCTCGGTGCGTGGGTCTATTACCCACAGTGCGACTGTGGCTTTTTGCAGTTGGTCGAATGCTCGTTCTATTCCCATCTGCTCTACGATGTCCATTGTTTCGCGTATTCCGGCTGTGTCGATGAAGCGGAAGGATACTCCGCCGATGGTCATCAGCCCTTCGACGGTGTCTCTTGTGGTGCCGCTGATGTTGCTGACGAGGGCGCGTTCTTCGTGGAGCAGGGCATTGAGCAGTGTGCTCTTGCCGGTGTTTGTTTCGCCTACGATGGCTACGGGGAGTCCGTTGCGTACTGCGTTTCCTATGCTGAACGAGTCGGCCAATGTGCTGATTACGGTTTCTATCTCGTTGCAGAGGGCTGTGAGTTCGCTGCGGTCGGCAAAGGTTACGTCTTCTTCGCCGAAGTCGAGCTCGAGTTCCATCAGGGTGGTGAGCTTGAGTAGTTTCTCGCGTAGTGCGTTGAGTTCGCGGCTGAAGCCTCCTTTCAGCTGGTTCATTGCCAGGCGGTGCGATGCTTCGTTGCCGGATGCTATGAGGTCGGCAACGGCTTCGGCGCGGCTGAGGTCCATCTTGCCGTTGAGGAAGGCGCGCATGGTGAACTCTCCGGGTTCGGCCTGGCGTGCGCCTTTGTCGATGAGGTTCAGCATCAGCTGCTGCAGTATGTACGAGGATGCGTGGCAGCTGATTTCCACGGTGTCTTCGCCTGTGTAGCTTCGGGGGCTGCGCATGAGTGTGAGCAACACTTCGTCGAGTGGTGTATCGTTGTCGTTGTATACGTCGCCGAACACTACACATGGTGCCTTGCGTTCGCTGAGGCTGACTCCGTGGCGTGGCTTGAAGACTTTTTCGGCTATGCTTATTGCCTCTTTGCCTGAGATTCTTATCACGCCTAATGCGCCTCCTTGTGGTGTTGCTATTGCACAGATTGTATCTTTGGGTTCCATTGTTTTGCTGTTTATGAAATTGTTTGAGCTTGTGTGCCACACAAGCTCAAACAATCTGTGGTGGTTGGCACGCTTGGGTCAGATGCGTTCCAATACTGTTTCTATGAGTTCTTTCATCTTCGCGTTGTAGTCGATGTCGGCGCTCTGTGCCAGTCGGTTGGCTATCACCAGGCAGACTGTTGTGGCGCGGTGTCCCATCAGTCGCGAGAGTCCTGCGACGGCCGAGCTTTCCATCTCGAAGTTGGTGATGCGCCATCCGTTGTATTCGAAGCTCTCGACCAGTTCGTTCTGTCTGGGGTAGGCGAGTGGCACTCGCAGGCGTCGTCCCTGGGGGCCGAAGAATCCGCCGCACGAGATTGTGACGCCGCGCACCATGTCCTCTTGTGCTATCTGCTCGACCAGTGATGGGTCGGCGTCGATGGTGTAGGGGGCACCGAGCTGTGGCGACCAGTTGAGGTGCTTGGTGAACGCTGCCTCGAACTCCAGGTCGCAGACGTCGTTGCGTCCTTCGTAGAAGTTGAGCAGTCCGTCGAAGCCTATGGATTTCACCGAGCAGATTACCGAACCGGTGGGGGTGTAGGGCTGCAGTCCTCCGCAGGTGCCTATGCGCACGACTTCGAGCTGTCGGAAGGTCTCTTTCTCTTCGCGAGTGGTGAAGTCTATGTTTGCGAGGGCGTCGAGCTCGTTCATCACGATGTCTATGTTGTCGCATCCGATGCCTGTGCCTACGACTGTTATGCGCTTGCCTTTGTAGCTGCCGGTGATGGTGCGGAACTCGCGTGCGCTGATGTCGCACTCCTGCTCATCGAAGAAGGCTGCTACTTTGGGTACTCGGTTGGGGTCGCCCACCAGTATGACTTTGTCGGCCAGCTGTTCGGGCTTTACTCCCAGGTGATATACGGCGCCGTTGTCGTTTATCAGCAGTTCGGATGGCGGAAAATAGCGTTTCATGGTATATATGTTTTTGTTATGAAACATAGGGTGGAGGAACTACCTCCCCTTTTGGGACTTCATATGTTCAGCACTCCTTAGGGGGTTAATTACGATTGGAGAACTCCCTCTCCCTTCGGGTACTCCCTTTTGAAGAGGGAGAGTTCTTGCTCCGCGTCGTCGCTATGTTTGCTATTCTTTTGCGATGTTGTCGCGCATGGCTGTGTCGGCCTGGATGTTCTTCATGCGGTAGTAGTCCATGATGCCGAGGTTGCCTGAGCGGAAGGCTTCTGCCATTGCCTTGGGTACATCTGCTTCGGCCTGGATTACGGCTGCACGTGCCTCCTGTGCCTTTGCCTTCATCTCCTGCTCGAGGGCTACTGCCATGGCGCGGCGTTCCTCGGCCTTGGCCTGGGCGATGTTCTTGTCGGCATTTGCCTGGTCTATCTGCAATGCTGCACCGATGTTCTTACCTATGTCGATGTCGGCTATGTCGATAGAGAGAATCTCGAATGCTGTGCCGGCGTCGAGGCCTGTCTTAAGCACCAGCTTGGAGATTGAATCGGGGTTCTCGAGTACTGCCTTGTGGCTCTCTGCAGAACCGATAGACGATACTATACCTTCGCCTACACGTGCGAGGACTGTGTCTTCGCCTGCACCGCCGACAAGGCGTTTGATGTTGGCGCGTACGGTCACGCGGGCGATGGCGATGAGCTGAATACCGTCCTTGGCAACTGCTGTGACGTGGGGTGTGTCGATGACTTTGGGGTTAACCGACATCTGTACAGCCTCGAATACGTCGCGACCTGCAAGGTCGATGGCTGTCGCCATCTGGAAACTGAGCTCGATGTTTGCCTTTGACGCCGATACAAGGGCATGAACGACCTTGGCAACGTGTCCGCCGGCGAGGTAGTGTGCCTCGAGTGCATCCCGGCTGATGTCGCTGAGACCTGCCTTGTGGGCCTCTATCATTGCCTGCACGATAGAATGGGGCGGCACATTACGTATTCTCATCAGGAATAACTGCAACAGTGAAATCTGTACGCCTGATACTTTGGCCGACAGCCAAAGAACAAACGGTACGTAGTGGAAGAAGATTGACAGTACGACTATTGCCGCTACTGTAATGATTGCAATTGTGTACATATTGTTGTTGTTTAAATTATTATGCTTTTGCTACGTAGATGACACCTGCAGAAATGCGCTTCACCTGAATTTCCACTTTTTCGTCGATGAAGCCGTCGCATGAGGTTACTTCGATGATGTTGTCGCCGAACTGTGCTTCGCCGATCAGGGCAAGACGGGTGACGGCGCATCCTTTGTCGCCGACCTTTACCTGGGAGGTGGCATTGTCGGCTACTGTCGAGTCGATGTTCTTTTTCAGTGCTATCTTGTCAAGGGATTTACCGTATATGGCCCACAGAATGAGTGTGACAATTATCAGTATGATGATTGCGACGGTTGTCCATCCGGCTGCCTCTCCAATGGCCTGGAAAGAGTATATTATTGAACCGAGCATTGCCAACATTCCCAGAAAGCCTGTTACTCCGAATCCGGGGATGAAGGCTACCTCTGCAACCAGCAGCAGTGTTCCGATGACTATGATGATTCCTGTTATGAGTAATTCCATGGGGTGGTTATTTTGATATGAATCTCTTTTCTGTGTTTCTGATTTGAATTTCCATTTCGGCAAGGGCTTCGGCCTCGTCGAGTACCTGCTGCTCGAGCTTCAGCAGCGATGCTTTCATGCTCTGTTTGGTGCCGGCGTTTGCTTTGGAGTACTCTTCGCGGCGCTTCTCAAGGGTGGCGCTGTTTTCGGCCTGTTTCTGCTGGCGCTTTTTCCATTCGCCGTAGAGCTTGCGTGCTTCGTCGCTCTTGAACTGCTGCAGGCTGGTGTACTCGGTAAGGTCGTCGATGATGAACAGGAAATCGCTTCTTTTCTGTGTCTCCTTCTGCTCGTATGCCAGTTTCAGCAGTTGCTGATGGGCTTTGCGTACGGCTTCTGCATCCTCCTGTGTGGCAGCAATGGAGGTGAGCTGCGACAGTCCTATCATCTTCTCGGCATTTTCTGCTTCGTAGTTGTATGTGACCTTTGTTGCGTTGGGGATGAATACATATATGCAGACTTTGCCTTCGTCCATGCGGCGGTCTGTGGCGAACCATCCGAGGTTTGCAATGTCGTTCACCACGAGCAAGTAGTCGTTTGCTTCGGAGTTGAAGGGCATGCCCACGTTCTCGGGTTTCAGGAAACTGCCGTCCTCGGTGTTGTAGCGTGTGACGAATATATCGTATCCGCCAATGGAGCCTTCGCCGTCGCTGGCAAAGTAGAATGTTGAGCCGTCGACCGACATAAATGGGTAGTTGTCGTTGCCGCCGGTCTCTATGCCTTCCAGCTGTTGGCCTTCGTCCCACTTTTGGTTGACGTTTTTGCTGTGGAAGAGCTTGGTCTTGTTGCCCTCTTCGGTGGCTACTGTCTGTGGGTAGTAGAGGTCGCTTCCGCGCTCGGTGATGGATACGGTGCCCTGCAGCCCGGGGGTGTTGAAGTAGGTGGCTGCGGTGGCAAGGGTGCCAATATCGCGTCCTGTGCGGTATGCAACAAGGAAGTCGGCCTTGTCGACAATGAAACTGTCTACCACGCAGATGCGTTCTGTCATCTTCATCATGCGTTGCAGGCGTTTTACGGCTTCGCAGCGCTCTTCGTACATGGTTATGAACTCTTCGTCGTTGCAGCCGTCGATGAAGTTTTCGTAGCTTTCGATTGCTTCGTCGTATTTGTAGTTGCGCTTGTAGTAGTCGCCAAGGTAGCGATGCGCGTTGTTTACCTTGCGTGTGACTGCGTATTGCAACATCTTTTCGATGTTTGCCGTGGTGTCGTTAGTCTCGTAACAGCATACGGCGTACCAATAGTTGTAGCTGCCGTCGCGTGGAGCTTTTTTCAACAGGCTCTGGAAGAGGGGCTTTGCCTCTGCGTACTTTCCTTCCAGGAAGAGTTTGCGTGCCTTTTCGCGTGAGGATTGGGCACCGGCAATGGCGGGGCAGAGGAGGCAAAGTAGTATTATGGTGATGAGTTTATGCATCTTTTAGTTGTTTGTTGGGTTAGACATTTTGATGTGAACGTGGTTTCTGCTCACACTCTACTGCAAATGTAGAAAATATTAGTCGAATGTGTTGCTTTTTTATTGATTTTTCTCGATTGTTTTAAATAAATTAAATGTATGGAAATAAAAAAAGCAGTCACGATTGATCGTAACTGCTCACCTTTGAAGTACGCCGTCAGGGAATCGAACCCTGGACCCATTGATTAAGAGTCAATTGCTCTACCAACTGATCTAACAGCGCATCTGCTTTTCAAAAGCGATGCAAAGGTACGACTTTTTTTTTATCTTGCAAACTATTCTGCGAAAATTTTATCCAAAATGTGTAAAAAAATATGCGTCGCTGTTCTGTGGCTTATAGGTTAGTGGTGGCAATTGGAGGTGCTTTGAGGTTCTATTGTGTTGTTAATTAATTTGTTGTTGCTGTTTCGCCGGGCTTGCGTGACAGATTGCCTCTCGGGACAGGAAAATTTTAATAACAGCTGCACCGGTAACAAAAAACGGACATGCCAATCAATGACATGTCCGCAATTTGTGCTATTGGATGGAAAATGATTATTTCAGTTTCTGCCAGTATATGGTTGTGCCGATTCCGAACACTGTGCCACGAAGTTTCAGCTTGTTGGCGCTGATGAATTCTGCTGTCACGTTTACACGGATTCCCTTTGAGGGGTCGTAGATTTTTGTTTCGCCCCACTGCTTGTCCTCTTTAATATATTTGAGTCCTTTGACAATTACTACTTTGTCGATGTCTACGTTGCGGAGGTTCTTGTCGGGGTTGTTGACGTCTTTGCGTTTTTTCCCATTTGCGTCGTTGGGGTTCTCTACCCAAAAGAGCTGGGCTGTGTAGGTGCCATCGGCTGCCTTTGTCACGCGTACCTTGCTTTTGCTGCCGCCGCGGTCGGTGAGGTACTCGCCAACGATGTTGTCGGCTTTGTCGTTAAGTCCCTTCTGCGCATAGGTGGGGATTGCCATTGACAATGCGCAAATCAGTGTGATGATGAAATTTTTCATTGTGTTGTGTGTTTTATGAACAATTTTGTGCAAAGGTATATTGGTTTTTGCACAAATGAACATCTTTTGTGAAAGAAATGTGTGTTTGGTTATTCAAAAAATACTATAAAATGGTTGTTTGTGTACCTGTGACTGTCGTTTTTTACTGTTTCTTTGGTGTTTTTGTGCTTTTGCTCTCGGCTTGTGTTACCTTTGGATAAGGTAAACTTCACAGTTGACTTCGTCGACTATCGGCTTCGTTCGGCAAAATGCAAATAAATTTGCTATTGCTCTCACTTGCACGATAGTTCGGCAATAAAAATAAAAGCAATTTTATTTTGTATTGCTCTCGGCTTGTATTAACTTTAAATAAGTTAAACTGCGCCTCGGTAATAAAAATATATGAATTTATTTTGTATTGCTCTCGGCTTGTATTAACTTTGCCACGTTTTGTTCCGGATAGGTTCTTTTCGAGAACCGCGGATTAAAAGGGAAACAGGTGTGAGTCCTGTACAGTCCCGCTGCTGTAAGCTCCGTTTGATGGTTCCATTCATTCTTTGGCCACTGCCCCTCGGGGGTGGGAAGGCGATTGGGACGGAGTAAGTCAGAAGACCTGCAAAACGAGTTAACAACCCACTTGTTCTCGAGGAAAGGACACGGGTCGGTATTTATTTTATCATTGTTTTTATATGCGAGTTTTTCGCAAAATCGCCTTTGTGGTTGCAGGGCTGATTGTGGGTTCGCAGTATATCTGTTCGCAGAATATTGATGAGCATGTTCTCGATTCGTTGGTTATCAGCGAGTCGCGTCTTCGTGCTGTCACCGAAAGTTCTTCGCCGCTGCAACGTCTGTCCAATGAGGATATAAGGCGTGTGGGTGCCACGAATGTGGGCGATGCTATGAAACATATGTCCGGTGTTACCGTCAGGGATTATGGCGGAGTTGGCGGTATGAAGACTGTTGGCATCAGAGGGCTGGGCGCACAGCATACGGCAGTATTTTACGATGGTGTTGCTGTGGGCGATTGTCAGAGCGGACAGGTCGACCTTGGACGTTACTCGACGGATAATATTGCCGGTGTAGAACTGCTCCTTGGGCAGGCTGACGATATTTACCGTTCGGCACGCATGCTTGCTGCTGCCGGGGTGATTTCACTCGAAACCAAGGGTGGTGCTGTGAACGAAGAGTGCACAGCCTCTTTCCGTGGCGGTTCGTACGATAGTTACAAAGGTAGTCTTTCGTATGGCCATTCTTTCGGTAAGGGGTGGGGTGTTTCCGCATTTGGCGAATATGTTACTTCGCAGGGCGATTATTCCTATAATATAAAGAATCCTGCTACGACGGTCAGCGGACGACGACAGAACAGCGATATCCGTGAGTTGCGTGGCGAGGTTAATGGTGTGTGGCAGCCTTCGGACGAGCATCTGCTGCGTATGAAAGTCTATGCCTACGACTATGACAGGGGATTGCCGGGAAGTGTTGTTGTAAACAATCCGGTGAACACCGACAGATTGCGCGGACATAATATTTTCGGGCAGCTGTTCTACGAGTTTACCCCTTCACCGATGTACAAAATGAAGTTTGCGCTGAAGCATAATGCTACCTACGACCGCCATCGTGAACCACGTGTCGCTTCTGTGGTTGTGAACAGTTATCGTCAGCGGGAAACTGATTTTTCGGGTACGCTTATGTGGACTCCCTCATTTGTCAGGGGACTATCTGTTGCCTGGAGCGAGGAGGTTTTCCACAATGGGTTGAAGACTACCAATAATCATGTGGCTATGGCTACCCGTCCCGAACGTCTTACCGCGCTCAGTGCTGCCAGTCTGCGATACTGCTACAATATTTTTTCGGTGACTGCGTCGCTGCTTCATACCTACGCAACGGAGAGTGCGTCGGATGGTACTGTAGCACCCGACAGAAGCCGCTTCTCGCCCTCTGTGGCTCTCTCTCTGTATCCTCTGGGCAGTGAGGATTTCTGTCTGCGTGCTTCGTATAAGGATATATTCCGTATGCCTACTTTCAACGACCTCTATTATCGTGAGGTTGGAAACTATAAACTTGAGCCGGAAAAGACCCGACAGTACAACGTGGGTGCTGCATACTCCATGCAGCCTGTCGAGTGGTGCAGCGAACTTACAATTTCAGCCGATGCCTATTATGGCGAAATAGAGGATAAGATTGTGGCTGTTCCGGGTGTGTTTGTGTGGAAAATGAGTAATGTCGACCGTGTGGAAACGTTGGGCGCAGATGTGAATGTAAAGGCTCTTTTCGCTCTTGCGTCGGCCTCGTCGCTACGTCTGTCATCATCTTACAGCTACATGCGTGCGGTGAACCGTACTGCCGGTTCGCAACTTTATGGTGAACAGATAGTCTATACACCGCTGCACTCGGGTAGTGTGGATGTTTCGCTTTCTACTCCTATAGTAGATGCCGGTTACACTCTTTTGTGGAGCGGCAAGCGCTACCATCTTGCAAAAAATATTCCATCGAACGAGATTGATGCATACGGCGACCATTCGTTGTGGCTGTCGCGCCGTTGGAAGGTTGGCAGTTGCTCGTTGCTGACCCGCGCCGAGGTGCGAAACATTGGTGACTGCAACTATGAGATTATTCGCTACTATCCCATGCCCGGACGAAATTATTCAATGACAATAATGCTAACTTTTTAATTCAATCTACTATGAAACAAAATCGTTATTTAATTGCTTTGCTGGCTTTTGCAGCATCTTTTACACTCTTCTCTTGCAGCGACAGCGACGACGATGGTGGCGCAGGTGGCGGTTCTTCAACAGACCAGGTAACCTGCTATGTCCTTAATCAGGGAAATTCAGGCGAGAATAATGCCAGCCTGCAGACATATAACTTTTCGACAGGGATGGCAACCTCGGCCGATTGCGAGAATGATCTGTTCAGAGCTGCCAATGGCGAACTTCTTGGCGATGTTGCGCAGGATATGTTGTGGGTGGGTGACAGACTCTTTGTGACAGTGAGCAACTCACAGAAACTTGAGGTGCTTGACCTTGACGGCAAGCTGCTGAACCGTCACATATATGCTGCCGAGGGTGCCTCTCCACGCAGCCTTACTACTGACGGAAACAGTGTATATGTAACCAATTATGATGGCTTTGTGTATGTCTATGATGCAATGAGCGGTGACTCTGTTACACGCATCTATTCGGGCAGTTATCCCGAAGGCATTGCCTACAGCAAGGGCTGCCTGGTGGTGAACAACTCCAATTGGGGTGGCTACGGTGGTGGCGAGGCTAGTGTGGCTGTGATTGATGTGGCTTCTCGTTCTGTGGTATGCACTATCAAAGAGAATGTATGCAATCCTTATAGCGAGAGCGTTGTTTGCGATGGCGAGGTTTACATCGTAGATTCAGGAAATTACGCCGATATTCCTTCTAAAATATGCCGCGTGGATGTTGACAGTGCCCGATTGGTGGAGGTGGGTAGGGGTTCATTGCTCTCAACCGATGGCGAAGCGCTCTATTTTGTGGATGCAAGCTTCAGCTACGATATTATGGGCTATAATTATTCTTCTCTTTACAAAATGGATGTTGCCGATGGCGGTTTGTCAGAGATTCTTCCTGCTGAAAAGATGACAGACATCTATTCGCTGGATGTTGACCCTGCAACCGGCAACGTGTATGTGGGTTACGCTCAGTATGGTGTTCCCGGAACCATGCGTGTCTACGGTGGAAATTCGGGCGAGCAGCTTTCGGTGTTCGAAGTGGGATACTATCCTGTCGGTGCAAGATTCGCCTATTAGTGGTTCTTGTGCTGCGTTTACAGTGTGCATGATATAGTGGTTGGGGGTAAAATATATAGATATATGAAAAATCTTATTGTTTTATCCTCAACTCATTGTTCTAAGGTTTATCTTTGTCGGAGAAATGTGTAGAATAGTAACATATATTGCAATATTCATTCTGCTGCTGACATCTTGCGGCGGCAGTGGTGGTTCGGGCGCGACACTCGGTGTTGTCGGCGACACACTGCGCATGCACAGCTCGTCGTTGCTGCAAATAATAGATTGCGACGGCTATACGTTGGTGAATGTGAAGAATCCGTGGAAGAAGGATGCTTTTTTGCACCGTTATATGCTTTTGCCAAAAGATAGCAGCGATGTTGAAGTGCCTGATGGCGTGACATTGCTTCGTACACCCCTTGACCGACAATTGGTTTTTGCTACACTGCACGCCGAACTTTTTGTGATGTTGGGCAGGGTGGATGCTCTCTGCGGTGTGTGCGATGCGCGTTATATGTCTGTGCCTGCCGTGAAAAAGGGGCTGGCCGATGGCAGCATTATGGATTGTGGCAGTTCGATGGATGTGAATCTTGAACGTCTGATGGAACTCTCGCCGTCGGCTGCGTGGGTGGTGCCTTTCAAGAATGGCGGTTACGGCAAGATGGACCGCGCAGGCGTGCCGCTTGTGGAGTGTGGCGATTATATGGAAACCTCTCCTTTGGGCGGTGCCGAGTGGATGCGTTTCTATGGCCGTCTGTTGGGTGTTGCCGAAAGGGCTGATTCGCTGTTTTTTGCAGTTTGTAAAAATTACGAACGTGTAAAAAAAATGGCCGACTCGGCTGCTCGTCGTCCACGTATGATGTGTGAGTTGAAGAGTGGCTCGGCGTGGTATATGCCCGGTGGACGCAGCACTATGGGACAGCTCTATGGCGATGCGGGTGCCGATTACCTTTTCGGTGACAATGACGAGAGCGGTTCACTCCCTTACTCTTTTGAGGCTGTGCTTGCCAAGGCTGACAGTGCCGATGTGTGGCTGTTCAAATATGGTGCCGAGGTTGACAAGGGTTACTCTTCGTTGCAACAGGATTTTCAGGGATACACTCTTTTGCGTCCTTACCGCGAAAGGAGTGTTTTTGCCTGCAACGTCAGCAAACGCCGCTTTTACGAGGAGACTCCTTTCCGTCCCGACCTTCTGCTCGAAGAGCTTGTGATGTTGTTGCATCCCGAACTTGCCGAGGGATATGAATTCAGATATTATGAGAAACTTCAGGAATAGGAAAATAGCTGCAGTAGCATTGCCTTTTGTGGCGGCTGTGCTGTTGTTTGCAGTCAATGTTTTTTATGGCTCGGTGGATATTCCTGCCGCGGATGTAGTTGATATTCTGCTCGGTGGTGAACCGCAACGTGAGAGTTGGCGAATGATTCTGTTGCAGTCGCGTCTGCCACAGGCTGTGGTCGCGCTTTTGTGCGGAATGGCTCTTTCGGCTGCCGGGTTGATGTTGCAGACACTTTTCAATAATCCGCTGGCGGGTCCCGAGGTGTTTGGTATCAACAGTGGTGCCGGTCTTGGAGTTGCCGTGGTGATGCTGCTGATGCAGGGCAGTGTTACTGCCGGCGATATGACCATCGGTGGCTATCTGGCTTTGCTGGGAGGTGCATTTGTGGGGGCTCTTCTTATTATTGCAGTGATACTCCTTTTCTCCATGGTTTTGCGTGGCAATGTCTTTCTGCTCATTGCAGGAATGGCATTGAGCTATCTTGCTTCGTCGGTTATTTCGCTGTTGAACTATTTTGCGACGGCCGAGGGGGTACATTCGTACCTTATCTGGGGAATGGGTAACTTTGGCGGAGTCTCTCTGGGGCAGTTGCCTCTGTTTGCATTGTTGCTTGTGGTTGCGCTTTTTGCCTCGTTGCTCATGATGAAGCCTTTGAATGCTTTGCTTCTTGGACGTGCTTATGCCGAGAATCTTGGTGTGGGCGTAAAGCGTGTGCGCGGACTGCTGTTGCTGCTTACGGGTTTCCTGACTGCGGTTGTGACTGCATACTGCGGTCCAATCTCTTTTATAGGCCTGGCTGTGCCGCATGTTGCACGGCTGATGCTTGGCACAAACAATCATCGTCTGCTGCTGCCGTCGACATTGTTCACCGGAGGATGTGTGGCTCTGCTATGCAATTTTATTTGCCAGCTTCCGGGTGGTGGTGCAGTAGTGCCGTTGGGGGCGGTAACCCCCTTGATTGGCGCTCCTGTAATCATATATGTGGTGTTGAGGGGTAGGGGACGTTTCTCTTAACCTCCCCGTGTAATTTACCTTTTTACCGTCAGACGGGCGAGGTAGTCGTAATGTTCTCCATCTATGCACTTTTCGCACATAAGGCCACACTGCTCGGCATACATCGACAGGGTTTCAAAGTCTATGTATAACCAATCGAATGTTTCGCCTTTTATGCCACGGTATTGCATGCGGTAGTCAAGTTCGCCGTAGTATCCTGCTGCAAGGTCAATGTCCAGTGAGCCATCTTCGTTCTCAAATATGTATCTGATGTCAGAAGAGTCGAGCAGTACTTGTCCGTCTGTTGTGAGCAGCTGTTTTACGCGCATGAAAAACTCGGGCAGGTGCTCGATTTTTCCTACTATTCCAATACCGTTCATGGCCATGAGTATGGTGTCGAACTTTTCGTCGAAGGTCTTGTCGAAGAAATTTATTATGCGTGCGTCAATGCCACGCTCCTTCATAACCTCCACTGATGGCTCGGATATGTCGATGGCTACAACCTCCAACCCTTTTTTCATTATTTCGAGTGAGTGGCATCCCGAACCGGCACCAACGTCGAGCACGCGTCCGCTGCAGCGGCGTATGGCCTCCTGCTCTTGCGGCGGCATCTCCTCGAAACTGCGGAAAAGTGTTGCAACCGGTATTTCATCTTCGTAGAACTGCGACGAGAATACGCGTAGTTTTGCAGCTTTGCCCATTCGGTAATACTCTCTGATGGCGTGCCCCATGGGGTCTTTAGTTATATTGGTGGTGCTATTCATCTCTTTTTTATATATTTATTTCTATTGTTTTGTATTTACTTCGCTATAGATTGTGCGGCTGTCGTAGTTATATATTTTGGAGGCTTTGAAGCCTTTGCGGTTGATGCCGATAACCTCTTTTGCATATAGGGTGAATTTGACAGTCGAGTAGCTTTCGAATTTTTTGTCGTGGGAGTATCGTATGGTGAATGAACTTCTGTAAGGAGTGCTAGACTCAGTGAAACTCATTGTCTGCCACTTGTTGATATTTTTGTCGAGCGTGAATCCGAAACGTTCGTATCTTTTTACAACTTCGTCGTTTGCATCAAGAGATATGTTTGCAGGCAACTGCAACTTACCACCCGGAGGAATGGTTGCTGTTTTTTGCTCTTTAACTATGCTGCGTGATGTGTTGGTGCTGTTGCTGCTTTTGTATTTTCTGCTTTTTTCGCGCTCTTTGTTTTTGTACTGCATGCCCGGATATGTGGCATTTTTCCATTTTTCGGTCAAGATGATGCTTTCGTTGCTTTTTCTGCTTTGTCTTATCTCCTTTGCGTTGTAAAATGTCTTGAAACTTCCGTTGTTGTATATCCTGAAGCTGTTTTCAAAGTCTATATGTATGTTTCTGTCGCTTTTGTTGTGTATGTATACGCAGTATTGTGCCTGTATGCTTTGAGACTTTTCGATTGGTGTTATCTCAATCTCAACATCTTCGTTGGCGAGAATGGAACTGTCTGTAACTGCCATTATTGCAACGGCGCAGTTTGCAACGGTGTTACTCTCCTTTTTGTTGTAGTAGCTGTCGTGACGGATATTGTAGCTGTTGATAATAAGGCTGTTGTCTATTGATGCAGGGCGTTGTACCTCTCCCCTGTGTTTCTCCTCCTTTTGTGTGATTGTTGCGGTGGCAGTATTCTCGGCAACAAGGTCGACAATGTATGTGATTGAATCGTTTTTGCTGTTTTTTATGGAGCGTACTTTCGATTTACTTATTCTTCTGGCAGGCTTTTCGTCGGGTGTCAGTCTGTATGTAATGAATTTTGTACCAACTTTAAGGTCGTAGACTTTCAGTGTGTCTCCGCCGTTTTTCACAATAATGTCTTGTGCCTGTGTAGCAATAAGGCTTATCGTGGCAAGTATGATTGTCAGTATGGCTCTCATTTTTGTGTTTTTCTGTCGGCTACGAATTTACGTAAAAAATAAAGTTCTTTCCAAAATTCATGGAAAGAACTTTATTTGCTGTTTGAATTTTATACGAATTCTTATTTCTTCGATACAATTTCGTATGTGTCTGATGCAATCATCAACTCTTCGTCGGTGGGTACAAGAACAACTTTAACTTTTGACTCGGGGGTTGAAAGAACAACCTCTTCGCCACGTGACTTTTTGTTCAACTCCTTGTCGAGCTCCACTCCGATGAATTCGAGACCTTCGAGAGCTGCTTCGCGGCAGGGTGACTGGTTCTCGCCAACACCACCAGCAAATGCAATGATGTCTACGCCGCCCATTGCTGCTGCGTATGCACCGATGTACTTCTTGATGCGGTAGAAGTAGATGGTATTTGCAAGCTCAGCACGTTTGTTGCCTGCGCTTGCTGCAACCTCAACCTCGCGCATATCTGATGATACGCCTGAAACGCCAAGTACACCTGACTTCTTGTTGAGAAGGTCGGAAAGACCTTTGCCATCGAGCTGCAATTTCTCCATGATGAACGGAATTGCTCCGGGGTCGATGTCGCCGCTTCGTGTACCCATCATCAAACCTTCGAGGGGTGTAAGACCCATCGTGGTGTCGATGCTCTTGCCATTCTTGACAGCTGCGATAGAACCACCGTTACCAATGTGGCAGGTGATGATTTTTTTCTCAGCGGGGTCAACTCCGAGTATTTCGCCTACACGCTTGGTGATGTAACGGTGTGATGTTCCGTGGAAACCATAGCGTCTGATACCATATTTTTCGTAGAGTTCGTAGGGGATACCGTAGATGTATGCGTAGTCGGGCAATGTCTGGTGGAATGATGTGTCGAATACACCTACCTGGGGCATTTCGGGTGCAATCTCCTTTACAGCATTTACTCCCTTGATGTTTGCAGGGTTGTGCAAGGGTGCAAGGTCGTTGCAAGCCTCAAAGTCTGCCATAACCTCGTCGGTGAGCAGTACTGAACTGCTGAACTTCTCGCCGCCGTGTACCATGCGGTGACCAACTGCGTCAATCTCGTTGATAGACTTGATTACACCATACTCTTCGCCTGTGAGGACACTGATGATAAAGCGTACACCTGTTGTGTGCTCGGGAATGTCTTTGGTGAGTGTAACCTTCTCGCCATCGGGCTGTGTAAGTTTCAGGAATGAACCTTCGAGACCTATTTTCTCAATTCCACCTTTGGCAAGTACCGCTTTTGTCTCCATGTCAAACAACTGGTATTTGATAGAAGAGCTACCGCAGTTTAATACAAGTATTTTCATTGATATTTGTGTTTGGAAACTGTTGTAATCTGTTTTTATTTGTTCTTTGCAGCAATAGCCTGGTTGGCTGTGATTGCAATCATCTTGTATACGTCGTCGATTGAACAACCGCGTGAAAGGTCGTTTACGGGACGAGCGATACCCTGAAGGATGGGGCCGATAGCTGTTGCACCACCCAAACGCTCTACGAGCTTGTAGCCGATGTTACCTGCCTGAAGGTCGGGGAATACAAGAACGTTTGCCTTTCCTGCTACAGCTGAACCGGGAGCTTTGCTTGCGCCTACGAAGGGAACAAGTGCTGCATCAGCCTGCAATTCGCCGTCGAGTGAAATTGAGGGGTCGAGCTCTTTTGCCAATTTTGTAGCTTCTGCCACCTTGTCTACAAGTTCGTGCTTTGCAGAACCTTTTGACGAGAAACTGAGCATTGCCACGCGAGGCTCGTCGAAGCCTGCGATAGCTTTGGCTGTGCCTGCTGTGCAGACTGCTATCTGTGACAATTGATTTGCGTCGGGGTTAGGAGTTACTGCTACGTCAGCGAAGAAGAGTACGCCGTTGTCGCCATATTCATTGGCTTTTGTTATCATCAGCATTGCGCCTGATACGCATGAGATACCGGGAGTGGTCTTGATGATCTGAAGCGCGGGACGCAATACGTTACCGGTTGTGTTCTGAGCGCCAGCTACCTGACCATCGGCATCGCCTGCCTTGATGATGAGGCAACCCAGGTAAAGAGGATTGCGTGTCAACTTCTGAGCCTCCTCGAGTGTGAGTCCTTTGCTCTTTCTCAATTCGTAGAGCAGGTTCGAGTACTTCTCAAAGTCGGGGTTGTCATCGGGGTCGATGATGTTGGCATTCTTGATGTTTGCAAGACCGAACTTCTCGGCGAGAGCATTTATCTCTGCTTTGTTACCCAGAATGATGAGGTCTGCAATACCGTCGGCAATGGCTTGGTCTGCCGCTTTGAGTGTGCGTTCTTCTGTTCCTTCGGGAAGAACGATGCGCTGTTTATCTTCGCGAGCGCGGGCAATAAGTTTGCTTATAACATCCATAAATTTTGTTGTTTTTGATAGAGAGTTTTTGAGGATGGCATAAACGGTGAAACACTGATATGTCGTGTAGGCTCTCTTTCAGTTCATTATTTTTGCAAAGGTACTTGTTTTTTATTTAAATGCCATCATTTTGTGGCTGAATTTCTCGTAATGTTTTCTGTTATTTTTTGTGGTTGTTTTTGTTATACTCTATGTTTTGTGCTATCTTCGCAGCCGTAATATAAATTTTCGATTTATGTCATTTTTTAGAAATATATTTATGACTGCATTTATTGCAGTTGCTATGTTGGCTTGCACCGGTGGCAAGAGTGATAATAATGTAAAGGCTGATGCTTCTCCTTCGGATGTTGCATTGACACTTTACAATGGACTCACTTCGGGTGATGTGAAGGCGGTGACGGAGAATATCTATTTCAAAGAACAGCTCGATTATAATGTGTTTAGGGATTATTTCCAGATGGCTGTCTCAAATGCCGACTACAAGGAGCGTACCAAGAATTTTAAACCCGACTATAAAGTGACTTCAGAGCAGATTGATGGTACCGAAGCTACTGTGAATCTCGAAGGTATAGGTCCTTTGGGCAATATGTTGAAAATTACCGTAAAATTGTTGCTTGTTGACGGCCGTTGGAAGGTTGACGGCAATCATGGAGTCTTCTATTAATATAATGAATCAGTGATTTTATAAAATATCCTTTATCGGATATTAAAAACAACAGACCTCAAAAGTTTGAACTTTTGAGGTCTGTTGTTTTTAGTCTTTCGCTTTATTTATCGAGTGTCAGTGTCGGCTATTTAAATTTCAGCAAGTTCGAATACCTTGTTTACGGCATTTTTCAGTCCTTCGATGTCCTTGCCACCTGCTGTTGCGAAGTGGGGCTGACCACCACCGCCGCCCTGCATCTCTTTGGCAGCCTGGCCTACGAGTTTGCCGGCATTGATGCCTGACTCTACAAGGTCTGTGCTGGCTGAGATTGTAAGCTGGGGTTTGTCGTTCTGTACGCTGCCGATGACACACAGCAGGTTTTCGGGCATTTCGCTGCGTAGCATAAAGACAATGTCCTTGACTGTTGCTGCAGGAAGGGGGAGTATTGCGCTGATAACACGTATTCCCTTTCTCTCTTTGATTTCTCCAATCAGTTTGTCTTTTGTGCTTATAGCCTTTTCGCGTGCATACTCTTCTACCTGTTTCTTCAGCTCATTGTTCTCGGCAATAGCCTTGACAATGGTTGCTTTCAGGTTGGGGACATTGTTGAAGAGGGCTTTTATCTCTGCCATCATGTCCTGCATTTTGATGATGTTCTCCTCGAGTGCTTCGCCTGTGATTGCTTCAATGCGTCGTACACCGGCTGCAACAGAGCTTTCCGAGATAATCTTTACCATTCCAATCTGTCCTGTAGCTGCTACGTGTATACCTCCACAGAACTCAATTGATTTGTCGAACTGGATGACACGTACTCTGTCGCCGTACTTCTCGCCGAAGAGGGCAATTGCTCCAAGCTGTTGTGCTTCGGCAATGGGTATGTCGCGATATTCGGTGAGGGGGATGTTGGCGCGTATGCGTGCATTTACAGCCTTCTCAACCTTGATAATCTCTTCGTTGGTGAGTTTCTGGAAGTGTGAGAAGTCGAAACGTATGCCTTCGGGTGTTACCAATGAACCTTTCTGCTCGACGTGTGTTCCAAGCACTTCACGCAACGCCTGATCGATAAGATGGGTACATGAGTGGTTGGCTGCACATGCATTGCGCTTGGCAACGTTTACCTCGGCGCGGAATGTTGCTTCGGGGTCGGCAGGCAGTTTTATGGTTATGTGTATGGGCAGGTTATTCTCTTTCTTTGTATCGATGACCTCAATGCGCTCGTCGCCGCAGATGAGTACACCTGTGTCGCCCACCTGACCACCGCTCTCTGCGTAGAAAGGTGTCTCGCACAATACAATCTGATAGAGTGTCTGGTTCTTTTGCTTTGTCTGGCGGTAGCGCAGGATTTTTGTTTCGCACTCGGTGAGGTCGTAGCCAACGAATTTGCTTTCGCCCTCTGAAACATTTACCCAATCGCCGTTCTCCACAGCCGCTGCGTTGCGTGCGCGTGTTTTCTGTTTGAGCATCTCCTCGTCGAATTGCTGCATGTTGACGTTCAAGCCGTTTTCACGCAGAATAAGTTGTGTGAGGTCGATGGGGAATCCGAATGTGTCGTAGAGGGTAAATGCCTCGACACCGCTGATCTCGTTTTTGCCTTCGGATTTGGCGGTTGCTACAATCTTGTCGAGCATGTGGATACCTGTCTCCAGTGTGCGCAGGAATGCCTCTTCCTCCTCCTTCATCACCTTTGTCACAAGTACCTCCTGCTGCACGAGCTCGGGATATGCGTCGCCCATGTTCTCAATGAGAGTGGGGACGAGCTTGTACATAAACGCCTGCTTCTGTCCGAGGAATGTGTAGGCGTAGCGTACTGCACGGCGCAAGATGCGGCGGATTACATAACCTGCCTTTGCGTTTGAAGGCAGCTGACCATCTGTTATCGAGAACGAGATTGTACGTATGTGGTCGGCGATTACGCGCATTGCAACGTCTGTCTGGTTGTCGTCGCCATACTTCTTGCCCGAAACCTCGCCGAT